>Ga0209901_1000011_pt1 | contig 158439 bp, 140 predicted proteins | sample OrgsoiDNA_201058_FD_185806 | JGI IMG/M metagenome (GOLD analysis project Ga0209901, IMG submission 185806) | Permafrost soil microbial communities from the Arctic, to analyse light accelerated degradation of dissolved organic matter (DOM) -... | ecosystem: Environmental > Terrestrial > Soil >...
TGGCAGGACTTGCGGTCTCAATTATCTTCATGCTGTTCTTCTATAAGAAGTTTGGCCTGATTGCGACCTCTGCGCTGATTGCTAACCTGGTGCTTATTGTTGGGATCATGTCTCTGATACCAGGGGCAACACTGACTATGCCGGGTATTGCGGGTATCGTATTAACCCTTGCCGTAGCGGTTGATGCCAACGTACTGATCAACGAACGTATTAAGGAAGAACTTAGTAACGGACGTACAGTACAGCAGGCTATTGATGAAGGTTACAAAGGCGCGTTCAGCTCCATCTTTGATGCCAACGTCACGACGCTAATCAAGGTCATCATCCTGTATGCCGTCGGCACCGGGGCAATTAAAGGCTTTGCGATTACAACCGGTATTGGTGTAGCGACGTCAATGTTTACCGCTATCGTCGGTACCCGTGCCATCGTAAACCTGTTGTACGGCGGCAAGCGCATCAAAAAGCTGTCTATCTGAGGAGTGCGTTGTGGCACAGGAATATACTGTAGAACAATTAAACCACGGCCGTAGAGTCTATGACTTTATGCGCTGGGATTACTGGGCTTTCGGTATCTCCGGTTTCCTGTTGATCCTTTCTATCGCCATTATCGGTGTGAAGGGTTTCAACTGGGGTCTGGATTTCACCGGCGGTACGGTCATTGAAATCTCGCTGGAAAAACCTGCGGATTTGGACGTGATGCGCGCTTCGCTTGAGAAAGCAGGCTTTGCAGAACCGCTGGTACAGAACTTTGGTAGCAGCCGTGACATCATGGTTCGTATGCCACCGACTAAGGGTGAAACAGGCGGCCAGGAACTGGGTGCCAGAGTTCTTAGCGTGATTAACGAAACGACCAGCCAGAATGCCCAGGTGAAACGTATCGAGTTCGTTGGCCCGAGCGTAGGTGCTGATTTGGCGCAAAATGGTGCTATGGCGCTGTTAGTGGCGCTGATCGCTATCTTAGTTTACGTCGGTTTCCGCTTCGAGTGGCGTCTGGCAGCAGGTGTTGTTATCGCACTTGCTCACGACGTGGTGATCACCATGGGTGTGCTCTCGTTGTTCCATATCGAGGTCGACCTGACTATCGTTGCTTCGTTAATGTCGGTTATCGGTTACTCGCTTAACGACAGCATCGTAGTATCGGACCGTATTCGTGAGAACTTCCGCAAGATCCGTCGCGGGACATCTTACGAAATCTTTAACGTGTCGTTGACCCAGACGTTGCACAGAACATTAATCACATCCGGTACCACGTTAGTCGTGATCCTGATGCTGTATCTGTTTGGTGGTGCATTGCTGCGTGGTTTCTCACTGACCATGTTGATTGGTGTTTCAATTGGTACGGCTTCATCGATTTACGTTGCTTCGGCGCTGGCTCTGAAACTGGGCATGAAGCGTGAACACATGTTGCAGCAAAAAGTGGAAAAAGAAGGTGCAGATCAGCCTTCGATTCTGCCTTAATCTGCAAACCGTTCAGTAATAAAAAACCCCGCGTTGCGGGGTTTTTTTTGTCTGACATTTGGGGGGGTTACGGCTGAACCGGCGCGGGCTGAGGCGTGGCAACCATATTATGCAAATGGATAAAGCCCAGCGTTTCCATCGTGACCTGACTAAACTTCACGTCGAAAGTTTTTACCGGCCCCGGTAACAAATCCGGTTCGACGGTGATGTTTTGGGTTTGCATATCCACGGTCAGTGGTTTGCCGGTCACCGGATCCAGCTGGCCCCAGCTCAGGGACGCGGTAAACGGCGGCAACGGCTGACCGGCATTATTCTTCACTTCCAGAACGGCCTGTAATCCGCTCGCATCAGGTGCCACACGCAGCAGCGTGACGGTCAGTTCTCCCAGATCACTTTTCAGCAGCGCCGGGCTTTTCGCCGCAGGCAGCAAATACACGCCGTTGGTGGACTGACGGTTAAGCGTGGTCTGCTGCTCCAGCGCGACGGCCAAATCGGTCAGCCGTTGCAGTTTCTGATTCAGCTGGCCCACTTCGGTTTTCAGTTCCGGCAATTGTGGATTTTGCTTCGCGCAGCCGGTCAGGCTGAGCAGTGCGGCGCAGGCCAGCCAAAGGCGAGGGTGTTTCGTCATATCAGAGATTTCCTTTCTTCTGCCCGATGTAACATCCGTCCGGGCACTAATAGAGATGCGTAAGTTTAACCCGATGTCTATGAAAGTAGCGACAGCCTTTGTTGTCGGCACACTTCGGGTTAAACTGATGTCCAATTGAGTTCGCGATCAGGAAGTGCTATGCATTGCCCATTTTGTGCCGCTGTTGATACTAAAGTCATTGATTCCCGCCTGGTGGGCGATGGATCGCAGGTTCGCCGCCGCCGTCAGTGCCTGGTGTGCCATGAACGTTTCACCACGTTTGAAGTGGCGGAACTGGTGATGCCGCGCGTCATAAAAAGCAATGAAGTCCGCGAACCCTTTAACGAAGACAAATTACGTAGCGGGTTCCTGAAAGCGCTGGAAAAGCGGCCGGTCAGTTCAGATGACGTTGAAACCGCCATCAGCCACATTAAATCCCAGTTGCGCGCCACCGGCGAACGTGAAATTCCGGCCAAAATGATCGGCGGTCTGGTGATGGATGCGCTGAAAGGGCTGGATAAAGTGGCCTATATCCGCTTCGCATCGGTGTATCGCAGCTTTGAAGATATCCGCGAATTTGGCGAAGAGATTGCCCGTCTTCAGGATTAAGGAACGTTAATGCTGTCCGAAAAAGCTTCTGATGAACGTTTTATGGCGCGTGCTTTCGAGCTGGCGCGCCGCGGACGTTTCACTACCACGCCAAACCCGAACGTCGGCTGTGTCATTGTGCTTAATGGCGAAATCATCGGTGAAGGCTACCATGTGCGTGCCGGTGAACCTCATGCTGAAGTCCATGCGTTACGCATGGCAGGCGAAAAAGCCAAAGGTGCCACGGCCTATGTGACGCTCGAACCTTGCAGCCACCACGGGCGCACGCCGCCTTGTGCCGATGCGCTGCTGGCTGCCGGGATCACCCGCGTGGTGGCCGCCATGCAGGATCCGAACCCTGAAGTCGCCGGGCGCGGTTTATATCGCCTCAAGCAAAATGGTGTGGATGTCAGCCACGGCCTGATGCATTCGCAGGCGGAAGCCGTCAATCTTGGTTTCCTCAAGCGGATGCGCACCGGTTTCCCTTACGTGCAGCTGAAAATGGGCGCTTCGTTGGATGGCAGAACGGCAATGGCCTCGGGCGAAAGCCAGTGGATCACATCTGCTGCAGCGCGCGCTGACGTTCAGCGTTTTCGCGCAGAAAGCTCAGCCATTCTCAGTACCAGTGCTACCGTGCTGGCCGACAATCCATCGCTGAACGTGCGCTGGAGCGAACTGGGCAGCGACGTGCAGGCGATTTATCCCGAAGAAAATCTGCGCCAACCGCTGCGGATCATTCTCGACAGCCAGAACCGTGTCACCCCTGAGCATCAGCTGATGAAACTCCCCGGTGATGTGCTGCTGGCGCGTCTGGAGAAGGATAATCAACTCTGGCCTGAATCCGTAGAGCAATGGTGCGTTCCTGGCCGCGACAATCGAATCGATCTGGTTCTGCTGATGATGCAGCTGGCGAAGCGTCAGATAAACTCTGTCTGGGTCGAAGCAGGCGCACAACTCGCCGGTGCCTTATTACAAGCCGGTCTGGTTGATGAATTAATCGTTTATATGGCACCTAAGTTATTGGGTAATAATGGCCGGGCGCTGTGTGAACTGCCCGGATTGCAGCATCTGAGCGATGCGCCGGAATTCGCCTTCAGCGATGTCCGGCAGATTGGCCCGGATCTGCGTCTGCGCATGAAACCGCAGTACTGAATTGCGTGCTGAAAACATCGTACTGAGAATTTTACGCCTCCTTGTCCGCATGGGTTTAAAAGCACATGTCCAGACAGGGTAATTTTATGATAGAATCCGCCCCCCTGCGGCTGGGGTTGAGAAACTCCTGAACCCACTTTAAGGAAAACTATGAACGTTATTGAAGGTGTTGTAGCCACGCCTAACGCGCGCGTAGCGATCGCGATTGCTCGTTTTAACAATTTCATCAACGACAGCCTGCTTTCCGGTGCTATTGATGCGTTGAAACGTATTGGTCAGGTCAGCGATGACAACATCACCGTAGTCTGGGTCCCTGGCGCATACGAATTGCCTCTGGCAACCCGTGCTCTGGCTGAAAGCGGTAAGTACGACGCCGTGGTTGCACTCGGTACCGTGATCCGCGGGGGCACAGCCCACTTTGAATTCGTCGCGGGCGAATGCAGCTCTGGCTTGTCCAGCGTTGCAATGAACAGCGAAATCCCGGTTGCCTTTGGTGTGCTGACAACAGAAAGCATTGAACAAGCCATCGAACGTGCAGGGACAAAAGCCGGTAATAAAGGTGCAGAAGCTGCACTGACCGCGCTTGAAATGATTAATGTTATCAAGGCTATTAAGGCCTGAATCTAGTTAAGGGGAAATCCGTGAAACCTGCTGCTCGTCGCCGCGCCCGTGAATGTGCCGTTCAGGCGCTTTACTCCTGGCAGTTGTCGAAAAATGACATCGCCGATGTTGAATTAGAATTCCTGACCGAGCAGGATGTCAAAGACGTAGACATTGCCTATTTCCGCGAACTATTGTCGGGTGTAGCAAACAGTGCAGAGAAACTCGATGCATTGATGGCGCCATACCTGTCACGTCAGCTGGATGAATTAGGCCAGGTGGAAAGAGCTATCTTGCGTCTGGCTCTGTTTGAGCTGAGCAAGCGCCAGGATGTCCCTTACAAAGTGGCCATCAATGAAGCGATCGAACTGGCGAAAACCTTCGGCGCTGAAGACAGCCACAAGTTTGTCAACGGTGTGCTGGACAAAGCGGGCCCGCATATTCGCAAAAAATAATGTCAGCCAGAGTCAGCGTTTCTGATAAATGATCACACTCATTTTCAGCCGAATGCGCGCTCTGTTGATAGTCTGGTGATGTCACCTCGCTTATCTTCTGTGTGACACCCCTCTTAAGGCCGGTTTTCCGGCCTTAAGTCATTCTAACGATTTGGAATTGTACTATGGCATCCGGCGAATTTGACGTTATCAATCGCTACTTTAACCGGTTCAGAACTGCCCGGCAGGATGTTCAGTTAGGCATTGGTGATGATTGTGCCTTACTGACGGTGGGCGAAAAGCAGCTACTGGCAGTCAGTACTGATACCCTGGTCGAAGGCATTCATTTCCTTAAAACCATTTCTCCGGCCGATTTGGGTTACAAAGCGCTGGCAGTAAACCTCAGTGATTTGGCCGCAATGGGCGCGGATCCGGCCTGGGTTTCTCTCGCACTGACGCTGCCTGAGGTGAAAGCCGACTGGTTAGAAGCATTCAGCGACAGCCTGTTCGAACAACTTAACTATTACGGCATGCAGCTGATTGGCGGCGATACTACGCGCGGTCCGCTGAGCATGACGCTGACCATTCAGGGGCTGGTTCCCGTTGGGCGCGCATTAACGCGTTCCGGCGCAGGCGTCGGTGACTGGATTTTCGTGACCGGCACGCTGGGTGACAGCGCGGCGGGTCTGGCGGTTCTGCTTGAACAGCTGAACATCAGTGATGATAAATCCCGCGAGTTTCTGCTCAAACGTCATCTGCGGCCATCGCCGCGCGTTTTGCAGGGGCAGGCGCTGCGTGATTTAGCCACGTCGGCCATCGACCTCTCTGACGGGCTGATTTCCGATCTGAAACACATTCTGAAAGCCAGCGACTGCGGCGCGCGTCTGGATCTTGACGCTATCCCGTTGTCTGACGCGATGAAGAAAATTGCTGATCCTGAGCAGGCGCTGAAATGGGCGCTGACCGGCGGCGAAGATTACGAGCTTTGCTTCACCGTACCGGAAATAAACCGGGGCGCGCTGGACGTTGCGCTGAGCCATCTGGGTGTAGATTTCACCTGTGTCGGTCAGATCGCACCGCTGTCAGAAGGTATTAAATTCTTGCGCGGCGGCAAACAGGTAGAGCTGGAATGGCAGGGGTTTGATCACTTCGCCTGACGGGCCGTTAGACGGTTTGATTCAATGTGAAAAAGGCGCGGCAGGTTGATTCTGTCGCGCTTTTTTTTAACTCAAAATGTTTCGCTGATCTTATTCAAAACCGACGGCCTTGTGCGGTACGTAAGCCATTTCCAGTTCGGCGATTTCTTCGATGGTCAGCCTGATGTTCAACGCAGCAATCGCGTCATCGAGATGAGCGGGGCGGGAAGCACCGATGATAGGTGCCGTGATCACGTGTTTGCTGAGGATCCACGCCAGCGCAATCTGAGCACGCTGCACTCCGTGGTCTTCGGCAATTTTACCGACACGTTCAGCGATTTTACCGTCAGCTTCGTCGGTGGCGTCGTACAACGTATTGGCAAAACTGTCAGAGACTGAACGCGCAGTGGTTTCACCCCACGGACGCGTTAACTTACCCCGTGCCAGCGGGCTCCACGGCAGCACCGCGATGTTTTCTTCCAGGCACAGCGGATACATCTCGTTCTCTTCTTCACGCTGAATGAGGTTGTATTGATCCTGCATCGAGACGAAACGTGCCCAGCCATTTTGCTCGGAAATATCCAGCGCCTGTTTAAACTGATGGGCGTGCATTGATGAGGCACCGATAAAACGCGCTTTCCCGGCTTTCACCACATCATTCAGCGCTTCCAGCGTTTCTTCAATCGGCGTGTTGTAATCCCAGCGGTGGATTTGCAGCAGATCGACATACTCCATGCCGAGTCGGCGCAGGCTGTCGTCGATGGATTGCATGACAGAGGCGCGTGACAATCCGCCTTCCAGACCGGTAATCGGATAAAACACTTTGGTGGCGACAACGATGTCATCGCGTTTTGCAAAGTCCTTCAGCGCACGTCCGACGATCTCTTCGCTGCTGCCGTCAGAATAGCTGTTGGCAGTATCAAAGAAGTTAATGCCCGCATCCAGCGCCTGTTTGATGATCGGGCGGCTGCTCTCTTCCGGCAACGTCCAGGCATGTCTGCCGCGATCCGGTTCGCCATACGTCATACAACCCAGACACAGTTGCGACACTTTCAGACCGGTTTTTCCCAACGTGGTGTATTGCATTGCATCTCTCCGTTAAAGCCTGCGCCAAGACCGGCAGGCGTAAAAAAATGATTAGCATGCTTAACTGTAGCTCACAGAACGGCAGGATTGCGCAAGAGATGAGGGTACGGAGGGAGAAATCCCCTCTTTCAGGAGAAAGAGGGGGAAATGATCAGGCCAGCCAGTCGGTGATTTGACGGTCGATCCCTTCGGCATCCAGACCGACGTCATGACGAATTTCGTCCTGTGTACCCTGTGGCACAAAGTTGTCCGCCAGACCAATATTGAGCACCGGCACCAGCATCCGTTTGGCCATCAGCAGTTCGTTCACGCCGCTGCCTGCGCCGCCCATAATGGCGTTTTCTTCAACCGTCACCAGCACTTCGTGGCTGGCGGCCAGTTCCAGAATCAGGGCTTCGTCCAGCGGTTTCACAAAGCGCATGTCCACCACGGTGGCATTACGTTTTTCAGCGGCTTCCAGCGCATCCGGTAACAAAGTCCCGAAGTTAAGGATCGCCACTTTCTCGCCTTCGCGGCGCACCACGCCTTTACCCATTGGCAGTGACGCCAGCGGCTCGCAGGTTGCGCCAGTGCCGGTACCGCGCGGATAACGCACCGCTACCGGACCGCCATTATGGTGATAACCGGTATGGAGCATCTGACGGCATTCGTTTTCATCACTTGGTGTCATGATGATCATGTTCGGAATGCAGCGCAGGAACGAGAGATCGAACGCGCCCTGATGCGTCTGGCCGTCGGCACCGACAATACCGCCACGGTCGATGGCAAACAGCACCGGCAGATTCTGAATCGCTACGTCATGGATCACCTGATCATAGGCGCGTTGCAGGAAGGTGGAGTAGATCGCGACAACCGGCTTGTAGCCGCCGATCGCCAGACCCGCCGCAAAGGTCACGGCGTGCTGCTCAGCAATCGCCACGTCGAAATATTGCTGCGGATATTCGCGGGAGAAGCGCACCATGCCGGAGCCTTCACGCATCGCAGGCGTCACCGCCATCAGCTTGCTGTCTTTAGCCGCCGTTTCGCACAGCCAGTCGCCGAAGACTTTCGAATAGGTCGGTAAACCCTCTTTGCCTTTTGGCAAAATACCGGATGCCGGATCGAATTTCGGCACTGCGTGCCAGCCAATCGGATCCTTTTCGGCAGGTGCATAGCCCTTGCCTTTTTTGGTCATAATGTGCAGCAACTGCGGGCCTTTGAGGTCACGCATGTTTTTCAGCGTTTGCACCAGCGCCCCCACGTCGTGTCCGTCAACCGGGCCGATGTAGTTAAAGCCCAGCTCTTCAAACAGCGTGCCTGGTACCATCATGCCTTTTAAATGTTCTTCAGTACGGCGTACCAGCTCTTTGATAGGCGGAATGCCGGACAAGACTTTCTTACCACCCTCACGCAGATGAGAATACAACTTACCGGATAAAAGCTGCGCCAGATGATTGTTCAGCGCTCCCACGTTTTCGGAAATTGACATCTCGTTGTCGTTGAGGATAACCAGCATGTCCGGCTTGATATCACCGGCGTGGTTCATGGCTTCGAATGCCATACCTGCCGTGATCGCGCCATCACCAATTACGCAGACCGTACGGCGGTTCTTGCCTTCACGCTCGGCGGCCACGGCCATGCCCAGACCGGCGCTGATTGACGTCGAAGAGTGACCGACAGACAGCGTGTCGTACTCGCTTTCACCGCGCCACGGGAATGGATGCAGGCCGCCTTTCTGGCGGATGGTGGAAATCCGGTCACGGCGTCCGGTCAAAATTTTATGCGGATAGGCCTGATGGCCGACGTCCCAGACCACGTGGTCGAACGGCGTATTGTAGACATAGTGCATGGCTACGGTCAGTTCAACCGTTCCCAGCCCGGACGCAAAGTGTCCGCTGGACTGGCTGACGCTGGCCAGTAAATACTGGCGCAGTTCGTCGCAGAGCTTAGGCAGGCTCTCTTTAGGAAGTGAACGGAGATCTTCAGGATTCTCCGCCAGCGCCAGTGTCGGGTATTTGGCTAGTTCAAGACTCATCAGTTGCTCATAGTAAGTATTAATTATCGCGCTCAATAATGAAGCTGGCTAACGCGAGAAGTGGCGCTGTGTTGTAAGAAAGCGCGGCGAGCTGGTCCAGTGCGGAAACGGCTTCCTGATACAGGTCCATGGCCTTGGCCTTTGCGCCGTCGAGCCCCAGCAGGGCAGGGTAAGTACTTTTACCGAGTTGTTGATCAGCACCCTGACGTTTGCCCAACGTGGCGGTATCGCCAATCACATCCAGAATGTCATCCTGAACCTGAAACGCCAGGCCAATCGCCTGTGCATAGGTATCCAGTATAGGCAAAACGGCGCGTCCGGTATTGCCGGCGGCCAGCGCACCCATGCGCACAGCGGCACGGATCAGCGCACCGGTTTTATGGCGGTGGATTTTTTCAAGTGCATCAAGGCTGACCTGCTGGCCTTCGGCGGCCAGATCCAGCGCTTGTCCGCCGCACATGCCGCTGGCGCCGCTGGCAGTGGCCAGTTCGGACACCATCGACAGACGATCTTTAACCAGTACGTCCGGCATGTCGCCGTCGGCTAAAATAGTGAACGCCAGCGTTTGCAGCGCGTCACCGGCGAGGATCGCGTTCGCTTCGCCAAATTTGATGTGACAGGTCGGCTGTCCGCGACGCAGATCGTCGTCATCCATCGCCGGCAGATCGTCGTGGATCAACGAATAAGCATGAATGCATTCGACCGCCGCCGCGGGCGCATCAAGATTTTTCAAATCCAGCCCGAACAGCTGCCCGGTGGCGTACACCAGATAAGGACGCATGCGTTTACCGCCGAGCAACGCACCGTAGCGCATCGCTTCAACCAGCGGTAAATCAGCCAGCGGCTGCGCATCTATATAGGCGGTCAGTACGCTGTCAACGCGCTGCTGCATGGCGCGCAGCTCACGGGAGAACTCGCCAGCCGGAGAAAGAGACATCGCTTCAGACATAAACCTTTACTCAGCTTGCGGTGTGAAAGGTGCCAGCGGTGCATCTTCATCGCTGTCGAGCAGGATCTGTACACGCTGTTCGGCCTGTTGCAGTTTTTGCTGGCCCTGACGGGCAAGCTGGACGCCTTGCTCAAATTCATTCAGCGCGTCTTCTAAAGGCAATTCGCCTGATTCAAGGCGGGCAACGATCTGTTCCAGGTCGGCCAGAGCCGTTTCGAAATTGGCGGGTGGTGCAGATTTTTTCGGCATAATTCTCTTTCAATATCGTTGATCAGACTCGGTGACCAGAGCGCTGAGACGGCAGGGTCGGTTCTCAGCCCAGGGAGACATCCCGTTAAGCATGGCACTGCTGTTTGGTTTTGCGCGCAGAATATCCATGAAAAGTGATATACTCTGCGCCGCTGAGTTTATTGCTAAGCCCAATGTGGCACAAAACTGATGATTCATAAACAAACATAAGGCTTAGCAATAATAGGATCCTAGATCCTTATTCAGCGACTTACTACCCCGTTCTTTAACCTGCTAACAAAAGACTGCCATGAAGTTTATCATTAAATTGTTCCCTGAAATCACCATCAAGAGCCAATCTGTGCGTTTGCGCTTCATTAAGATCCTCTCAAGCAGCATTCGCAACATTGTGCGACCGCATGATGAGACGCTGGCAGTCGTACGCCATTGGGATCATATCGAAGTTCGCAGCAAAGACGAAAGCAAACACGATCTCATCCAGGAAATGCTGTGCCGCATTCCGGGCATCCGCTACGTAGAAGAAGTGGAAGATCGTCCTTATACCGACATGCATAACATTTTCGAACAGGCGCTTGAAGCCTATCGTTCTGAAGTGGAAGGAAAAACCTTCTGCGTGCGTGTTAAACGTCGCGGTAAGCATGAATTCAGCTCCGGCGACGTAGAACGCTACGTGGGCGGCGGTCTGAATCAACACATTGAGTCTGCACGGGTGAACCTGACTTCGCCAGAAGTTACGGTGAAGCTGGAAATCAACGACGACAAACTGGTGCTGGTGAAAAGCCGTCTCGAAGGTCAGGGCGGTTATCCGATCGGCACGCAGGAAGATGTGATGTCACTGATCTCCGGCGGTTTCGACTCCGGCGTTTCCAGTTATATGCTGATGCGTCGTGGCTGCCGTGTGCATTACTGCTTCTTTAATCTCGGCGGCGCGGCTCATGAAATCGGTGTAAAACAGGTGGCGCATTACCTGTGGAACCGTTTTGGCAGCTCACACCGCGTGCGCTTCATCGCCATTGATTTTGAACCGGTGGTCGGTGAGATCCTGGAAAAAATTGAAGACGGTCAGATGGGCGTTGTTCTCAAACGTATGATGGTGCGCGCAGCGTCTTCTATCGCAGAACGTTACGGTGTACAGGCGCTGGTGACCGGCGAAGCGCTGGGCCAGGTGTCTAGCCAGACGTTGACCAACTTACGCCTGATCGACAACGTCTCTGACACGCTGATCCTGCGTCCGCTGATTTCTCACGATAAAGAGCACATCATCAAGATTGCCCGTGAAATCGGTACCGAAGACTTCGCCAAAACCATGCCGGAATATTGCGGTGTGATTTCGAAAAGCCCGACCGTAAAAGCGGTGAAAGCTAAAATCGAAGCTGAAGAAGCGATGTTCGATTTCTCGGTGCTGGATAAAGTGGTCAGCGAAGCGCGAAACGTCGACATCCGTGAAATTGCTGAGCAGGCCGCTCAGGAAGTTCCTGAAGTCGAAACCGTCGCTGAGTTTGTTTCTACCGATATCGTGCTCGACGTGCGTGCGCCGGATGAAGTTGAAGCAGACCCGCTGGCACTGGAGAATGTCGAAGTGAAGACGCTGGCATTCTATAAGCTGGCGACGCAGTTCGGCGATTTGGATCAGAGCAAAACCTATTTGTTATACTGCGATCGCGGCGTCATGAGCCGTTTGCAGGCGCTGTATCTGAAAGAGCAGGGCTTTAACAATGTGAAAGTTTATCGCCCTTAGTTTTCACGGCGATAAAAATAAAGGGGTTCAGCATCGCTGAGCCCCTTTTTACTTTCTGAGGTTCCGGTCAGGATTCGCGGGCGCCTTCATCGGTATAGTTGTAAATCCCCGGCGCAAGCACCAGCTGCGCGGCGATTTCGGCGGCCTTAGTTTTACCGAGCAGCAGATCGATAATCTTCAGGGCAAACTCCATCGACGTGCCCGGTCCCTGGCTGGTCAGCAGATTGACGCGCGGATCGAAAATCACCCGGCGATCGGACCATTTATTCGGATCGATTTTATCGCGTAGCCCAGGGAAACCGGTCATATTGCCGACTGGGAATAAGTCGTGATATTCCAACACCAGCGCGGGCGCAGCGCAGATAGCGGCGACAATTTTCCCGCTGATGTGCATCTGACGGACTTTCTCCACCAGCAGCGGGCTTTCACTGAAACAGGTCGCCCCGCCGAGGCCGCCCGGCAGCACGATCACGTCAAAGTCGTCGTCGGCGACCTCGACCAGAGTGACATCCGCCAAAATACGTACGCCGCGCGAACAGCGGATTTCCAGATTACCGTCGCCCGCCACGCTGGCGGTGGTGACATCAATGCCTGCGCGAACCAGCAAATCAATTGCGGTGACGGCTTCAATCTCTTCGCTACCAGGTGCCAGGCAGACCAGAACTGATGCGCTCATAGTCATTTTCCTTTCTTTTAATTTGTTCAAATATGCGGGTGTTTACCGGCAGGCTCAGCCCGTGTTTGCGCCCGCGGCGCAGTACGTAACCGGTAATATAATCAATTTCAGTGTGACGCTGATGACGGATATCCTGCAACATTGAGGAATGGTTGGCCGCCGTCGTGTCGATCACCTGATAGACAAAACTCAGTAGTGATTCGCTGTGGATCTCATATCCCTCTATCGCCATGACCTGTGCCACTTCCAGACAAATCTGCTCAATCTGGTCGGGGAAGGCGATGAGATCGCCATTAGTACATTCATGAAGCGCGGTGAGGGGATTGATCACGCAGTTGACCGCCAGTTTGTTCCACAGCGACGGCCTGATGTTGTCGTGCCACGCGACGTCCGGCAGCGCATGATGCAAGGTATCCGCCAGCGCACTGTGCGCCGCGCCACGCGGCGTGACCGGCCCGATGTGAGTCATACCCGATGCGACGTGCATAATCGCGTTACCTTCGTGCCGGGCGGCGTGGGTGGTGGCGCCTTGTAAGATAGCCAGCCGGTTAGCCGGTAATTCATCCACCGTGCCCATGCCGTTATGCAGCAACAGGATGGTGCAATTATCATTGAGCATCGGCATCAGTGCGCTGACCGCACTGGAAACCTGCCACGCTTTGAGCGTCACCAGCAGCAGCTCGCTTTGCGCCAGATGCTCCGGATCGTTGGTCGGCATATTACGGTTAAACGCCACGCCTTCCGGGGAAATCACGTTGACGGCACAAAAAGGCTGCGGAATGCGGATCCACCCCTGCACGTCGTGGCCTTGCTGATAAAGGGCTGATAGCCAAAGTTGTCCCAGCGCACCGCAACCTAATACTGTAATTTTCATTGTGCCTCCCGGGAGTGGTGGCGAATTACGCCGTAGGAATCGGGTGTAGAAAGAATATTCTGCTGTCCGGTTATCGTATTAGTATAGACATTTGTGCTGCACATCACATTTTCACCTGCACTTTTTGACCGTCGTGCCCATTTGTGGCTGGAGCTTTGCTGTCGTTTGGCATCGGCGGTTGAAGGCGGTATTATGCACGCCATATAACGTGCAATACAAAACTACAGGGAGAAGCGATTATGCCGTCTTTTGACATTGTTTCCGAAATCGACATGCAGGAAGTTCGTAACGCCGTGGAAAACGCCAGCCGTGATCTGCAAACCCGCTGGGATTTCCGCAATGTGCCAGCCAGCTTCGATCTCAACGAAAAAAACGAGAGCATCAAAGTGGCCAGCGAATCTGATTTTCAGGTCAACCAGCTGGTAGATATTCTGCGTGAGAAGTTAGCCAAACGTGGGATTGAAGGTGGCGCGCTGGAAATTCCGGAGCAGATGGATCACAGCGGTAAAACCTACAGTGTGGAGGCCAAACTGCACTCGGGTATTGAATCGACGCTGGCAAAGAAAATCGTCAAGCTGATCAAAGACAGTAAGATCAAAGTCCAGGCGCAGGTTCAGGGCGATGAAGTTCGCGTGACCGGCAAGGCTCGTGATGATTTGCAGGCCGTGATGGCGCTGGTGCGCAACGGGGATTTGGGACAGCCGTTCCAGTTCAAGAATTTCCGCGACTAATCATCGTCGTTCTTTGAGCCGCAACCAGGGATCCGATTCACTTATTAGTGCTGTAATTCAAATTACTGGGTTATCTCAGTTATAAGGGACGCTTATCGCGTCCCTTTTTCATGTGTGCTATTTCTTTTGTTGCAGCCGCTTCACCAGCTCGAAGTCTTTAAAGTAAATCGGTTTATCGTGCTGCATGGAGAGATTGCCGGCGATACCGGTCAGGATCGACATGGCGCCTGCGCGGTGATCGGCAGCGCGTTTTAACGGATCCTCTTTACGTTCGCCAAAAAGATCCTCAAGCATGGCGTTATCTCCGCCACCGTGACCGCCTTCACCCAGTGAGAATTCGGCTTCCCACGCTTTGGCAAACAGCGGATACACCACTATTTTTGCCTCTTCCAGACTGCCTTCGTTTTCACGTTTACCGCCAGCATTCACGTAAGACATCTCGACGATTTTCATTTCAATGCGGCCTTTGGTGCCGTTGAATACTACGTTCAGTCCTTCCCATGGCAGATAGGCGTTGAGTGAATATGTCATCTGCACTTTGTTCTGGTATTTAACCAGCACCGACAGCGTATCTTCAATGTTGATGCCGTCGCTGAAAACGCTCTGATCGCGGAAATAGTTATCCTCGTGCTCGGCATCAAGATACAACGCTTTGAGCTGAGCGTTATCAGCCATATGCAGGGCAAAAGGATCGTTATCAGCCTGCGGATAGCCGTGCGCACGCGGGTAAAACTCCGTCACGCCGCGCTTCTCGGCATTCTCTTTACCGTAAAATCGCAGGTCGCCTTGTGCATAAACTTTTTCCGGCGTGCTGTTAAGCCAGAAATTCATCAGATCAAAATGGTGGGTGGATTTGTGCACCAGCAGGCCGCCGGAGTTGCGCTTTTCACGGTGCCAGCGGCGGAAATAGTCAGCGCCGTGTTCGGTATTGAGCAGCCATTCAAAATGCACAGAGAGGACTTCGCCGATGGTGTCCTCCATCAGCAGTTCGCGGATTTTGCTGTGGTGCGGCGCGTAACGGTAGTTGAAAGCCACGCGAACCTGATAGCCAGTGGCATCGACCGCATCGAGAATACGCAGCGCACGGTTTTCATCAATGGTCATCGGCTTTTCAGTGATCACATCACAACCGGCATGCAGGGCGCGGACAATATAATCGTCATGCGTGCGATCCATGCTGGTGACAATCACGATGTCGGGTTTAGTCTCGCTGAGCATGTCGCCGAAATCGCAGGCTTTCCAGGTGGGCACCGGCGCGATGTCACGCTTCGCCAGCTGCTGATTCGCATAATCCATGCGTGTCTGATTGGTGTCGCAGAAAGCCACAAACTTTGCGTTGTGGCGGTATTTGCCGGTGATCGCGTCAATGTACAAACCAGAGCGCCCGCCGGTGCCCACTAAAGCATACGTTTTCATGAGATCCCCAAAGGCTGAAAAGCCGTCATGGCTGACAGAATTTTTGTTAAGGAATTCCTGAGGATAATGATTGCGGAAGATTTTTAAGTGAGGTGTATCACAGCGGGAAACATCGAAATGAAATGGCGTGCCATTTTTAGAGGCACGCCGGAATTAACAGTAAAAATGTGCAAAAATCAGGAAGCGCTGACCAGCTGTTCCAGCGCCTTGCGGTTGGTCTGTTTTGTGTCGACTTTCACGTAAGCGCTGAATTCTTCCGGCACGACCACGGCTTCAGCCACACCTGGCTGGGCCATAATACGCGCCTGCAGGGCAGAATCTTTCACCGCCAGTTCAGACAGCGTGATGCGCAGGCTGCTGACGTACGGCGGTTCGGTCATGGTCGAGCTGACCACCAGCCAGACCACGGCAATCGCCGCACACACCAGGAAGACAGCGCCGGCACTGGCGTTACCGTAGACATAGCCGCCTAAGCTGCCGCCAATCGCCACGCCGATAAACTGACTGGTGGAATAAAGCCCCATCGCGGTGCCTTTATATCCGGCCGGAGATTCTTTACTGATAAGCGACGGCAGAATGGCCTCCATCACGTTAAAAGCAAGGAAGAACAGCTGGATACCCGCGATGACTGCCCACAAATGCAGCCCGGCAGACCACAGCACGATTTCAGCCAGCAGTAAAACCGCCACGCAGCCCATGAAGACCTGCTTCATATGACGTTTTTTCTCGGCGTAGATAATAACCGGGATTACCGCGACGAAGGACGTCAGCATGGTGACCAGATAGACGCGCCAGTGCTCGCTTGGAGGGAAGCCTGCGTGTTCCATCACCTGCGGTAATACCACGAAGCTCGACATCAACAGGATATGCAGGCACAAAATGCCGAAATTCAGCTTTAGGAGTTTCGGGTTGCTCAGCACTTTGCCGAAGCTGCCTTTCACCATGCTCGATTCGCGATTAAGAATATGGGTGGCAGGGGAGGGGACAACGGCGACGGTAATGATGATGCCGATGATAGTCAGTACGGCAATCGCCCAGAACAGCGCATGTAAACCCCAGGCGTGCGTGATGATTGGGCCGAGCACCATCGCAATCGCAAAGGTCACGCCGAAGCTGATGCCGATAAAGGCCATCGCTTTGGTGCGGTTCTGTTCACGGGTGAGATCCGACAGTAGCGCCATGACCGCGGCGGCAATTGCCCCGGAGCCTTGCAGAGCACGACCAATGATCACGCCCCAGATAGATTCGGTGGATGCAGCAACGATGCTGCCGATACAGAAAATGATCAAACCAAAGACGATCAGCGGTTTGCGGCCAACGCGGTCAGACATCAATCCAAACGGGATTTGGAACACAGCCTGTGCAAGGCCATAAATACCGATTGCGATGCCGATCAGCGTTTCGCTGGCACCGGATAACGCCATACCGTAGGTGGTCAGGACGGGAAGAACCATGAACATGCCGAGCATGCGTAAAGAAAATACTGTCCCTAGTCCCCATGTTGCCCGACTTTCCTGCGGGGTCATCTGGTTATCGTTCACATTACTACCTCAAAATAACAATCGTGCATTGTAGTGCTTTTGGCGAGTTGGGGTAAAACGATGGATCTTTAGCAGATATTACGGGTTTTGCTTTCCGGCAGAACAAAAGAAAAGGCCAGTATCGCTACTGGCCTTTCAGTGTGCTGATTATCGGAATGAACGACAGCGCGTCAGGCTAACAGCTCGGGTTACCAAACGTAGGTTAGCAGCGATGTGGGTGCGGAATTAAAGTCCACAGACATCATAAAGCTCAGCGACATAATGGTCACGATGGAGAAGCCAAACAGCTTTCTCGCCCAGACCACGTCGTTCTCAGCTTTGTAACCTTTCAGTGCCATGCCCAGCCACCAGACACTCACCGCACCTGCGACAATCAGGTATTTATAACCTGCATAGCCGCTCAGGGTAAGCATCAGTGTCGCAATCATAAACGCCAGAATGTAGACGGTAATATGATGCTTGGCGACGGAAATGCCTTTCACTACGGGCAGAACCGGGATGCCTGCAGCCTGATAATCTTTAAAGCGGAAGATGGCAATCGCGTACGAGTGCGGCATCTGCCACAGGCTGAAAATCAGAAGCAGGATCAGCGCACCGGTATCAAACTGGCCGGAAACGGCACAGTAACCAATCACCGGTGGCGCCGCGCCCGATAAGCTGCCGATCAGCGTGCCGTAGACCGAGTTGCGTTTCATGTACAGGCTGTAAACGCCGACATAAATCACAAAGCCCATCACCGCCAGCCACATGGCCAGCGGATTGGCGCCGATATACAACAACGCAAAGCCCACAATACCCAGAATAGTGGCGTAAACCAGGGTTGTTTTCGGCGGAATAAGTCCTTTTACCAGGGCCCTGTTCTTCGTTCTTTCCATGATCCGGTCGATGTCGCGGTCGATGAAGTTGTTAAACACACAACCCGATGCGACGACCAGCGAAACGCCCACCAAAGTGGCGAGAAAGAGTGGGAAGTCGATGTTGCCTTTGGCAGCAAGGAGGAATCCCCCGATGACAGAAATTAAGTTGCCGAAAATAATTCCTGGTTTCGTTACTTGCAGGTATTGCTTAATCATCACGTGCAGCTCGGCTCTTTAACTGACCATCATATTGAGGTTGAGGTTATACATAATCCACAATGAGCCCACAACGACGATAAAGATAATCACAGCGGTGAACAGAAATGCCACCAGATTCCAGCGAGCTTCCGACGCAGTACTTAAGTGCAGGAAGAACACCAGATGGACAACGATCTGGATGACCGCGGATGCAACCACGGTACCAATGATCAGTGAATGCGAAGCAGTATCGCTCATGACCATGGCGAACGGGATAACCGTCAGGATCACTGACAGGATGAAGCCAATCAGGTATGACTTCACGCTGCCGTGGCTTGCGCCGCCGTGGGAAGTGGCAGAATGACTCATGCTAATACCCCCATCAGGTAAACAACGGTGAATACACAGATCCAGACAACGTCCAGGAAGTGCCAGAACAGACTCAGGCACATCAGACGGGTTTGGTTAACGGCGTTCAGACCACGGCGGCTTACCTGTACCATCATGATGATGATCCAGATCAGACCGCAGGTTACGTGGATCCCGTGGGTGGCTACCAGCGCAAAGAACGCTGACAGGAAACCACTGCGATCCGGACCGAAACCTTCTTTGATCAGGTGATGGAATTCGTACACTTCCATGCAGATGAAGCCCAGACCGAACAGGAAGGTCAGGAACAACCAGCCGTTGACTGCTTTCACACTGCCCTTGCTCATACCGAGCATCGCCATGCCGTACGTAATACTACTGAACAGCAGGAAGAAGGTTTCTACCAGAACGAACGGCAGTTCAAAAATGTCTTTACCAGTCGGGCCACCCGCGGTCCCGTGCACCAGCACCGCGTAAGTTGCGAACAAGCTCGCAAACAGTACGCAGTCACTCATCAGGTAGATCCAGAAGCCGAAGACTTTGGTCTCACCCGCGTCGTGGTGCCCATGCTCTGCATGGGCTGCGTCGTGGTTAGTCAGGGTATCAGTTGCCATGTTTCACACCTGCTTTACGGATTTGTTCATGATGAAGATTTTCAATACGTTCGACTTCTTCAGCTGATACGTAGTAATCAACATCTTCGTCGAAGCTTTTCACAATCCAGGTCACTACCAGTGCGAGGAAGCTTACTGCTGCCAGCCACCAGATATCCCAGATTAATGCGAAACCACAAACCAGACTCAACATAGCGATGATGAAGCCTGCGCCGCTGTTACGTGGCATATGAATTTTTTCATATTTTGCAGGTTGCTTGTAAGCGGTGCCTTTCTCTTTCATGTCCCAGAACTCATCGCGGTCGTGAATTTGCGGCACGATAGCGAAGTTATAGAACGGAGGAGGAGAAGAAGTTGACCACTCCAGAGTACGTGCATCCCACGGGTCACCGGTCAGATCGCGGTTCTGGTCGCGGTCGCGGACAGACACGAAGATCATGATCAGCTGGCAGAGGATACCGATAGCAATCAGTGCTGCACCACACGCGGCGATAACCAGCAGCGGATGGAACTCAGGATCGATATTCTGGCTGACACGACGGGTCATACCCATGAAGCCCAGTACGTACAGTGGCATGAATGCAACGAAGAAGCCGATGATCCAGAACCAGAATGAACGCACACCCCATTTCTCATTCAGCGTAAAGCCGAAGGATTTAGGGAACCAGTAAGTAAGACCTGCGAAGCAACCGAAGACCACACCACCGATGATAACGTTGTGGAAGTGAGCAATCAGGAACAGGCTGTTGTGCAACACGAAGTCAGCACCCGGAACCGCCAACAGAACGCCGGTCATACCACCCACAGAGAAGGTGACAATGAAGCCAACGGTCCACAGCATCGCTGCGTTCAGCGTGATACGGCCCTGGTACATGGTGAACAGCCAGTTGAAGATTTTTACCCCGGTCGGGATAGAAATGATCATCGTCATGATGCCGAAGAAGGCATTGACGTTAGCGCCTGAACCCATGGTGAAGAAGTGGTGCAGCCAAACGACGAACGACAACACGGTGATGGCGATGGTTGCCCATACCAGCGAGGTGTAACCGAACAGACGTTTCTTAGAGAAGGTTGCGGTAACTTCTGAGAACACACCAAAGACTGGCAGAACCAAAATGTACACTTCCGGATGGCCCCAGGCCCAAATCAGGTTGATGTACATCATCATGTTGCCGCCCATATCATTCGTGAAGAAATGGGTGCCCAGATAACGGTCTAAAGTCAGCAGTGCAACAGTCACGGTCAGAATCGGGAAGGACACGATAATCAACACGTTGGTGCACAGTGCGGCCCAGGTAAATACCGGCATTTTCATCAGCGGCATGCCTGGTGCGCGCATCTTGAGGATGGTCGCGAAGAAGTTAACACCGGTCAGCAAGGTACCAATACCGGATATCTGTAGACTCCATATCCAATAATCGACCCCCACCCCCGGACTGTATTCCTTACCGGACAACGGCGGATAGGCCAACCAACCGGTCTGTGCGAACTCACCGACACCCAGAGAGATGTTGATAAGAATCACAGCGGCAGCGGTGAACCAGAAGCTGACGTTGTTCAGGAACGGGAACGCAACGTCGCGTGCACCGATCTGCAAAGGAACCACCACGTTCATCAAACCGATAACGAAAGGCATCGCCATGAAGAAGATCATGATTACGCCATGCGCGGTAAAGATTTGGTCGTAGTGATGAGGCGGCAGGAAGCCAGGTTCACCCGCAGAGGCGAGCACCTGCTGGCTACGCATCATGATGGCATCGGCAAAGCCACGCAACAGCATGACGAAAGCCAGAATGATGTACATGATACCTAATTTTTTGTGGTCGACGGAGGTCAGCCACTCGGTCCACAGATACTTCCACTTGCCGAAATAGGTGATACCGGCAACAACTGCCAGACCGCCCAGGATTATTGCGGCAACGGTGACCATGATAATCGGTTCATGATACGGAACCGAATCAAGCGTTAATTTTCCGAACATCGTTTATTCCTCGGCTCCGGCTGCGTGAGACTGTCCACCCATATCCATGCCTTTCATGTCAGTGCCGGCAGGCATTGGCATGGTATGACCTTCTGGCGCTGCCTTCATGTCATGCATGGAGTATTTGCCAATGATTTCTTTGAACAGGCCTGGTTTTGCGACAGAGAAATATTCGACCGGGTTGTCGATGCTCTGTGCAGCCAGCTTGTTGAAGTCATCAGTGGTTGCCAGTTGGTTCGGTGCGCTTTTCACTTTCGCTACCCAGGTGTCGAAATCGCCACGGGTTGGGGTCGCAATTGTGTTGAACTTCATGCCAGAGAAACCACGGCCACTGAAGTTTGACGAGATGCCTTTATAGGTGCCAGCTTCATTTGCAATCAAATGCAACTGAGTCTGCATACCCGCCATCGCGTAAATCTGTCCGCCTAACTGAGGAATAAAGAACGAGTTCATCACAGAGTCTGAAGTGACTTTGAACTGAACAGGCACGTCTTTCGGGATAACCAGTTCGTTAACAGTTGCGATGCCCTGTTCCGGATAAATGAACAACCATTTCCAGTCCAGAGACACGACTTCAACCGTCATCGGTTTTTGGTCAGATACGATTGGCTTGAACGGATCAAGCGCATGGGTGGTCTTCCAGGTAATCGTTGCCAGAATGGCAATGATAATAATTGGAACAGTCCAGACGACGGCTTCAATTTTGTTGGAGTGGGACCAGTTAGGACTGTAGGTTGCTTTTGTGTTGGAAGCACGATACTTCCACGCAAAGGCAAACGCCATGATAATAACTGGAATAACAACGATCAGCATTAAACCGATCGCCGTTAAAATCAGCGTTCTCTGTTCAAGTCCAATTGCTCCCTTGGGATCCATCAATGCCGTATTGCAACCGCTTAACATTAACGCGGAAGCAAATAAGGACAACATCCCAATACTTTTATTGTATTTCTTAAGTCTCATCTAACGACCTCAATAACTAGGGCTCTATTGTCGCTTCAGGTGTGCGGGCATTTTACGGGAAGGTTGCAGGACTGTAAACACGCTTAAACAAGTGTCAAAGCGCTGTTGACACTTTATGTTAACGCAGTCACACATGTCACGGATCGTGACAATTCACAGTGGGCAACAATATGTTGCGTATAGATTTTTTTCTATAGTGATGAAAAACAAGGGGTGTCGGAATTTGTAAATATTATTCTCACCGATTATCCGGCCGGAAGGTTTAATTAATGTTAAATTAATGTAGATTTCAGGTGAAATAAAAAGCATCAAATGAGCGCCTGAAAAATAAAAACAGAAAATATTATTTTTTTCGACGGCAAATTGTTGAGCAATATTTATAGATGAATTGTTAAATCGAATCCGCCATTCATTTTCAAAACGAATGGCGGAAAATCAGGCGCGTGCGCTGCGGCGCAGTGACAGGAAATCCAGCAGGCTGCCAAGGAAAATTCCCGCCAGACAGATGAATGCTCCGGTTTCGAGCAGCGTCACTGCCAGCGATTGCCATGACGCCCAGCCCAGACTGTTTATAATCAGCGTAATCAGCCAAAGAGCGAGCAATACGCTACCGGCTACCATGCAGCGCAACGCCCAGCGATACGGCGTGGCGAAGTGGATCCGGGGCAGGAAACTGTCGGTTTTTTGCGTGTACTCCAGTGTGTCGCGACAGACCGCCAGCAACAACAGACCAGGAACGGCGGCCACGATAGAGAACAAATAAAACCACGGCCACCCGTAGGCTTCGACAAACCAGCCCGCAATCGGCCCGACGTAAACGCGGCCCACGGCGGAAAGGGCAGACAGCAGCGCGAACTGTGTGGCGGAGAATGATCGGTTGCAGAGCGTCATCAGCAGGGCAACAAACGCTGCCGTGCCCATACCGCCGCACAGGTTTTCAAAGAAGATCGCCGCGCCCATGGAATACAGATGTTTGTCAGTCACCGCAAGGACCCAGTAACCGGCGTTGGAGACGGCCTGCAAAATCCCAAACAGCATCAGCGCGCGGAACAGACTCAGGCGTTGCATCAACATCCCGCCGAACAGCGCTCCGACGATCGTCGCCAGCAGTCCTAATGATTTGTTCACCAGACCGACTTCTCCGGCGTCAAAACCAACCCCACGAATTAAAAAAGTGGTGCTCAGGCTACCGGCAAAGGCATCGCCCATTTTGTACATCACGATCAGCAGTAAAATCAGCCACGCGTTGTTGCGGCCAAAGAAGTCTTTCAAGGGAGCGACCACCGCCATTTCGATGGTGCGCGGCGCGGGTTGTGAATTTTCCGGCTCCGGCGCCATCAGCGTCGCGAGCACGCCGCACAGCATCAGGGCAGCCATCAGCCAGTACATGTGCTGCCAGCCGAGATAGCGGTCAGCCAGCCAGAGTGCCAGCCCGCCGGAAACCAGCATCGCCAGCCGGTAACCCAGCACCGAAACCGCTGCGCCGTTGCCGCGCTCTTCGGCGGGGAGTAAATCCGTTTTATAGGCATCGAAGACAATATCCTGCGACGCCGAAGCAAAGGCTATCAGCACCGCCAGCGCCGCCAGCCAGAACAGGTCCTTTGAAGGATCCATAAAGCCCATGCCGAAAATCGCCACGACCAGCAGCAGTTGCGTCAGCACCAGCCAGCCGCGCCTGCGCCCGAGAAAAGAGGGCGTGTAGCGGTCCATCATCGGCGACCACAGGAACTTAAAGACGTAAGCCTGACCGACCAGCGAGAAGATACCGATGGTTTTCAGATCGACATTCTCGACCGTCATCCACGCCTGTAACGTGCCAGAGGTCAGCGCCAGCGGTAACCCGGACGCAAAACCCAGCAGCAGTAAAATGACCGTATTACGCTGTGTGAAAATCTTAAAGTACTGACTGATCATGAAAAGTATGTTCCTGCGGACAGGTGAAAGAGTGGCGCATGGGCATAATAAAGGAAGGGATGCTTCGCGGGGAATAAATTCACTGGCTTTCATTAGCATTCTGCCCGGACAGGCCGGGCAGAAAGTATCAGGCTGACAACAACGGAATCTTAACGCGCGTTAGCTTTAATGAAGTCGCTGATGCTGGTGTCAGACGCCATGTCGCTGATGACATCGCCCAGCGTGGTGTTCACCGCGGTGGTGATTTTAGCGTTGGTCGCAGACAGCGCGCCCTGAACGTTATAGGTCGAGCGGTAATTTTTCACCTGCTTGCTGCCATTTTTCGCGGTAGCAATGATGGAGATGTCTGCTTTGGTGGTGATGTTGTAACGCAGATTACCTTCCTGTACGTCCGCATACAGGTTATTCACGACGATTTGCAGATCGACGACACCGTCAGCTCCGACCATGTAACCACGTGCAGTCATTTGTTTTTCGAGAGATTCCTGCAACAGGAAACGCAGGTCGCGTGACGGGGTCAGAGAAATCAGCTGGCCATCGCGGTTAACTTTCGCCAGCGCCTGATCCTGACGTTGGTCAGCGCCGTTAACGCTGATAGTGATGCCCTGAAGCGTTGGGTCTTGTGATGGCAGAACGATTTTTGGCGAAACGTCCAGCGTGTTGGTGCTGGTGGCGCAACCGGCCAGCATCAACATCGCCAGCACAGGGAAAATAATTTTCTTTAACATGTGTGTTTTCTCAATATTTATAAGGGAATAGTGCTCATATTTATCTCGCCATCATAACATTGCCATTTGCGGGTGGAAGTCCCAACAATCTGGAAAAGTGATTTTTTAGCGTTTTATTTCATCAGGTCTGCTGATTACGGTCTTCATCCGTGGCTAAGCCGCCATTTCTTTGACAGACTGAGCGCCGATTTTATCAATCAAATCTATAAATTTTTTAACGTGATTAACGTGGATGTCGGAAAACAGCCTATTCTTAAAGGGTAGAACGTGAAGATAAAGGAATGTAAGACAAAGGGAACCCGACGTGCGCAGTTCTCTGCTGATACGGTGTAAGGAGATAGCGATGATTCGTGAGCAAATAGAAGCAAAGTTAGTCGAGGCGTTTGAACCCGCGTTTCTGGAAGTGACTGACGAAAGCTATCGTCATAATGTACCGGCAGGCTCAGAAAGCCATTTCAAAGTGGTCATGGTATCCGATAAGTTCCTTGGTGAACGTTTTCTGGCGCGCCATCGTGCTATATACGGGCATCTGGCTGAAGAACTCGCAGGCAGCGTACATGCACTGGCATTGCACACCTACACCCAAAAAGAATGGGAAGGGTTGCAGGACACGGTTCCGGCATCACCCCCGTGTCGCGGTGCCGGAACAATGGCCTGATCGTCGAGATCTGATTCACAAAAGGCATAAATATCGCCGTTTGACGCAGTATCACTGGAACTTTGCTTGTCAGATGCGGTATTAGTAGATGCGAATTTCATGAAACGGCCCGCGGGCCGTTTTTGTTTTTCCCAAGACAGGCAGACGACAAGGGCAATTTTCGCCTCTGCATCGACCGCATTTTTCGAAGGATCGAGTCCCCGTGTGAGTTTCCCTCCCGCGCTTGTAGATACCGTCCTCGACTCAATGCGTCTGCGTCGCTATAATGTCGCGTCTAATTTTTCCGGAATGGTTTCGGACGCTCTCGAATACAGGGCTACGTTCTGATACAGAACTGTCCCGGTTCTTAGAAGTCGTTTTCAAGGTAAGTTTGCGCTTTTGGTGCTTCTCATCTTGTGAACGACTTCTGGAGTTGACCGAGCACTGTGATTTTTTTTTGAGGTAACAAGATGCAAGTTTCTGTTGAAACCACTCAAGGCCTTGGGCGCCGCTTAACGATTACTGTTCCTGCTGAAAGCATTGAAAAAGCAGTGAAAAGTGAACTGGTCAACGTCTCTAAAAAAGTACGTATTGACGGCTTCCGTAAAGGCAAAGTACCAAGCCACATCATCGAACAGCGTTACGGCGCGTCAGTACGTCAGGACGTGCTGGGTGATCTGATGCAACGCAACTTTGTTGATGCGATCATCAAAGAAAAAATCAATCCAGCTGGCGCACCTAACTATATCCCGGGTGAGTACAAGCAGGGTGAAGAGTTCACTTTCACCGTAGAATTTGAAGTTTACCCGGAAGTTGAGCTGAAAGATCTGGAAAACATCGAAGTTGAAAAACCTGTTGTTGAAGTTAACGACGCTGATGTTGATACCATGCTGGAAACTCTGCGCAAGCAACAAGCTGACTGGAAAGAAACTGATGCAGCTGTCACCGCAGAAGACCGCGTGACCGTTGATTTCTCCGGTTCTATCGACGGTGAAGATTTCGAAGGCGGCAAAGCCTCTGATTTCGTACTGGCTATGGGCCAGGGCCGCATGATCCCAGGCTTCGAAGAAGGTCTGGTCGGTCACAAAGCCGGTGAAGAATTCACTATCGACGTAAACTTCCCAGAAGATTACCACGCTGAAAATCTGAAAGGTAAAGCGGCTAAGTTCGTTATTACCCTGAAGAAAGTGGAAGAGCGTGAGCTGCCAGAACTGACGCCAGAATTCATCAAACGTTTCGGCGTAGCTGATGGTTCTGTTGAAGGTCTGCGTGCAGAAGTGCGTAAAAACATGGAGCGCGAGCTGAAAGGTGCTGTTCGTAACCGCATCAAAACTCAGGCTATCGACGGTCTGGTCAGCGCTAACGAAATCGACGTGCCAGCTGCACTGATCGACGGCGAAGTTGACGTTCTGCGTCGCCAGGCTGCACAGCGTTTTGGTGGCAACGAAAAACAAGCGCTGGAACTGCCACGCGAGTTGTTCGAAGAGCAAGCTAAACGCCGCGTTGTTGTCGGTCTGCTGCTGGGCGAAGTCATCAGCCAGCACGAACTGAAAGCTGACGAAGATCGCGTTAAAGCGCTGATCGAAGAAATGGCTTCTGCGTACGAAGATCCACAGGAAGTTGTTGAGTTCTACAGCAAAAACAAAGAGCTGATGAACAACATGCGTAACGTCGCGCTGGAAGAACAAGCGGTCGAAACTCTGTTGTCTAAAGCGAAAGTGACTGAAAAAGCCACTACCTTTACTGAGCTGATGAACCAGACTCAACCTGCATAATTTTATTGCACGTTGCTGAATCTGTCCGCAGATTCACGTTTAAAAGCCCGCAGTTTTCACTGCGGGCTTTTTATTTGCCGAAAATCAGGTATTTTTGTTTTGGCTGTTGTTTTTGCACTATATTTATCTCTATAAGGCACAGCGCACGTAGAACCGCTCCGTTGTCTCCCGCAAAATGGCCTTTCAGCGGCCCGGATTGGGGGATAGAGAAAAGAATTATGACGGCAGGCTTGAAAAAGGGGCCTAAATCCCCCAATTGATAAACACGAACTCAGATAAATTTGTAGTCAGAATCTGACTGATAACGACCGTCAGGCGTGTAAAAGGCGACTTGGCCGCTTGAGCATAGTCATGTGTGTCTATCTCAAGTAGAATCGGTTTTAAATAGCGCCAAACAGAATCTATTAGGAGACGGTTATGTCATACAGTGGTGAAAGAGAGCAATTTGCACCAAACATGGCGTTGGTACCCATGGTGGTTGAGCAAACTTCACGGGGCGAGCGTTCATACGACATCTTCTCCCGTCTGCTTAAGGAACGCATCATCTTCCTGACTGGTCAGGTCGAAGACCATATGGCTAACCTGATTGTTGCCCAGATGCTGTTCCTGGAAGCAGAAAGCCCGGAAAAAGACATCTATCTGTACATCAACTCACCGGGTGGCGTGATCACTGCCGGGATGTCGATTTATGACACCATGCAGTTCATCAAGCCGGACGTCAGTACGATTTGTATGGGTCAGGCATGTTCAATGGGCGCGTTCCTGTTGACCGCAGGTGCAGAAGGTAAGCGTTTCTGCCTGCCAAACTCGCGCGTGATGATCCACCAGCCACTGGGCGGTTTCCAGGGGCAGGCGACGGACATTGAGATCCATGCGAAAGAAATCCTGAAAGTGAAATCTCGTATGAATGAGCTGATGGCGAAACACACGGGCAAAACGCTTGAAGAAATCGAGCGCGATACAGAGCGTGACCGTTTCCTGTCTGCTGATGAGGCTGTACAGTACGGTTTAGTGGATTCTGTATTTACCCATCGCGCCTGACGGCTCAATCGTGCAGGGCTGATGGTCTATAGTTATACTCATACCGTGGTTACGTGGGCGGAAACTTTCCGAAAAGGAAAAAGAGTGTGGCATTAACGACACTTTTCCACCCGATGTGAGTCATAACATGAATGAACAGACATCAGCCCTCATGCGGCTGTTGTGTAACATGGTCGTGTCGTCGCGTTATAGTAACGCTGCGGGACTGATACTAAAGAAGAGGTTTACTGATGACAGATAAGCGCAAAGACGGTTCAGGAAAGCTGCTGTACTGCTCTTTTTGCGGCAAAAGCCAGCATGAAGTGCGTAAGCTGATTGCCGGGCCGTCAGTGTATATCTGCGATGAATGTGTCGATTTGTGCAATGACATTATTCGCGAAGAGATTAAAGAAGTCGCGCCACACCGTGAACGCAGTGCATTACCGACGCCGCACGAAATCCGTCAGCACCTTGACGATTACGTTATCGGTCAGGAACCTGCGAAGAAAGTGCTGGCTGTGGCGGTATACAATCACTACAAACGCCTGCGTAATGGCGATACCAGTAATGGGATCGAATTAGGCAAAAGTAACATTCTGCTGATCGGGCCGACCGGTAGCGGTAAAACGCTGCTGGCTGAAACTCTCGCACGTTTCCTGGATGTGCCATTTACTATGGCCGATGCCACCACACTGACCGAAGCCGGTTACGTGGGGGAAGATGTTGAAAACATCATTCAGAAACTACTGCAGAAATGTGATTACGATGTTCAGAAAGCGCAACGCGGTATTGTCTACATTGACGAAATCGACAAGATTTCCCGCAAGTCTGACAACCCATCGATCACACGTGATGTGTCCGGTGAAGGTGTCCAGCAGGCGCTGCTGAAACTGATTGAAGGTACGGTTGCTGCAGTTCCACCTCAGGGCGGACGTAAGCATCCACAGCAGGAATTCCTGCAAGTTGATACCTCGAAAATCCTCTTTATCTGCGGCGGCGCGTTTGCCGGTCTGGATAAAGTGATTGGCCAGCGTATTAACACCAGTACCGGCATCGGTTTTGGTGCAGAAGTGAAAGGCAAAGAGCAAAAAGCCACTGAAGGTCAGTTGCTGGCGCAGGCTGAACCGGAAGATTTGATCAAATTTGGTCTGATCCCTGAGTTCATTGGCCGTCTGCCAGTGGTCGCGACGCTCAGCGAGCTGAATGAAGATGCACTGATTCAAATTCTGAAAGAGCCGAAAAATGCGCTGACTAAGCAATATCAGGCATTGTTCAATCTGGAAGGCGTTGAACTGGAATTCCGTGATGAAGCGCTGATTGCGATTGCGAAGAAAGCCATGAACCGTAAAACGGGTGCCCGTGGTTTACGTTCAATCGTTGAGGCTGCATTGCTGGACACTATGTACGATCTGCCGTCTCTCGACGATGTGGAAAAAGTGGTGATTGATGAGTCCGTAATTGCGGGCCAGTCAGAACCTCTGATGATTTATGGCAAGCCTGAGGCGCAACAAGCGTCTGGTGAATAATTAGCCAAACTATCCAGAGAGTTAGCCACAAAATGGGGGATTTAGTCCCCCATTTTTTTTTCGCACATTCTTATCGTTGAATGTCGGACATTCATCCCCATATACTCAGTTAACGACTTGCTGAAACCCGTCTGACTCGTGTTTCACGAGATTTCCTTAACCTGGCGGAAGCTAAACTAAGAGAGAGCTCTATGAACCCTGAGCGTTCTGAACGCATAGAAATCCCCGTATTGCCTCTGCGCGATGTGGTGGTTTATCCGCACATGGTGATCCCGTTGTTCGTTGGCAGGGAAAAATCGATTCGATGCCTCGAAGCCGCGATGGATCACGACAAAAAAATCATGCTGGTTGCGCAGAAAGAAGCGTCGACCGATGAGCCGGGCGTTAACGATCTCTTCTCCGTGGGTACGGTTGCCTCAATATTACAAATGCTGAAGCTCCCGGACGGCACGGTAAAAGTGCTGGTGGAAGGGTTACAACGCGCACGTATTACCACACTTTCTGACAGTGGCGAGCATTTTGCTGCCCAAGCAGAATACCTTGAATCTCCGGCCGTTGATGAACGCGAGCAGGAAGTTCTGGTACGCACAGCGATTAATCAGTTTGAAGGCTATATCAAACTGAACAAAAAAATCCCGCCAGAAGTGCTGACGTCGCTGAACAGCATTGAAGATGCTGCACGTCTGGCTGACACCATTGCCGCGCATATGCCATTGAAACTCGCTGACAAACAGTCCGTACTGGAAATGTTTGATATCACCGAGCGTCTGGAATATCTGATGGCGATGATGGAATCGGAAATCGATCTTTTACAGGTCGAAAAACGTATCCGTAACCGTGTCAAAAAGCAGATGGAAAAGAGCCAGCGCGAGTACTATCTGAATGAGCAAATGAAAGCGATTCAGAAAGAACTTGGTGAAATGGACGACACGCCTGATGAACATGAGGCGTTGAAACGCAAAATCGACGCGGCGAAAATGCCGAAAGAAGCGCGTGAAAAAACCGAAGCTGAACTGCAAAAGTTGAAAATGATGTCGCCGATGTCCGCCGAAGCCACAGTGGTCCGTGGTTATATCGACTGGATGCTTCAGGTGCCATGGAATGCCCGCAGTAAAGTGAAGAAAGATTTGCGCAAAGCGCAGGAAGTTCTGGATACCGATCACTTTGGCCTCGAACGCGTCAAAGACCGAATCCTTGAGTATCTTGCGGTGCAGACGCGCGTCAGCAAAATCAAAGGGCCAATCTTGTGCCTGGTCGGGCCTCCGGGTGTGGGTAAAACCTCTCTTGGCCAGTCCATCGCACGTGCGACAGGGCGTGAGTATGTTCGTATGGCGCTGGGTGGCGTACGCGATGAAGCGGAAATCCGCGGTCACCGTCGTACCTATATCGGTTCTATGCCAGGCAAACTGATCCAGAAAATGGCCAAAGTTGGCGTGAAAAATCCGCTGTTCCTGCTCGACGAAATCGACAAGATGTCGTCTGACATGCGCGGCGATCCGGCTTCAGCGCTGCTGGAAGTGCTGGATCCAGAGCAGAACGTAGCGTTTAACGATCACTATCTGGAAGTCGATTATGACCTGTCAGACGTGATGTTTGTCGCGACGTCGAACTCCATGAACATCCCTGCGCCATTGCTGGACCGTATGGAAGTGATCCGCCTTTCCGGCTACACCGAAGACGAAAAGCTGAACATAGCCAAACAGCATTTGTTGCCGAAACAGATTGAACGTAACGCGCTGAAGAAGAACGAACTGACGGTGGATGACAGTGCAATCATCGGCATCATTCGTTTCTATACCCGTGAAGCGGGCGTGCGTAGTCTGGAACGTGAGTTGTCTAAACTGTGCCGTAAAGCGGTTAAACAATTGCTGATGGATAAAACCCTCAAGCACATTGAAATTAACGGCGACAACCTGAAAGATTTCCTCGGCGTGCAAAAGGTCGATTATGGCCGTGCGGATACCGAAAATCGTGTCGGTCAGGTGACTGGCCTGGCGTGGACTGAAGTGGGCGGCGAGCTGCTGACCATCGAAACAGCCTGCGTGCCGGGTAAAGGTAAGCTGACGTACACCGGATCACTGGGTGAAGTGATGCAGGAATCCATTCAGGCTGCGCTGACGGTCGTGCGTGCACGTGCCGACAAGCTGGGCATCAACCCTGACTTCTACGAAAAGCGTGATATTCACGTTCACGTACCAGAAGGGGCGACGCCGAAAGATGGCCCAAGTGCGGGTATTGCAATGTGTACCGCCCTGGTGTCTTGTCTGACCGGTAACCCTGTGCGTGCAGACGTGGCGATGACAGGTGAGATAACCCTGCGTGGTCTGGTGCTGCCAATCGGTGGTCTGAAAGAAAAACTGCTGGCTGCACACCGAGGCGGTATCAAAGTGGTTCTGATCCCGGACGACAACAAACGCGATCTGGAAGAAATTCCGGCGAACGTGCTGGCAGATCTTGAGATCCATCCGGTCAAACGCATTGATGATGTTCTGAACTTTGCTCTGCAAAATCCTGCATACGGTGCGTTACCGGTTGCTGCGAAATAGTGATGTTGACTTACACAGTTGAATAAAACTCTGGCTGGCTGGTGAATTCTCACTTGCCAGCTTTTTTTTGTGCCGTTAACGTAGTCAGCGGTCAGAAGGTTTCAGGCTGCTTTCAGTCGCTTGCATAGCCCTGACAAGATTGATATAACAGCAGCGCGGTCGCGTCCGAAGGGAAATTCGGCGTGATGAAAAATATTAAGAGGGGACGAAAAGAGTGAATAAGTCACAATTGATCGACAAAATTGCTGCCGGTGCTGATATTTCTAAAGCCGCAGCGGGACGTGTTTTGGATGCGGTTCTTGGATCTGTCACTGATACCCTGAAAGCCGGGGAAGAAGTCGCTCTGGTAGGTTTTGGTACTTTCTCCGTGCGCGAACGTTCAGCACGAACTGGCCGTAACCCACAGACCGGTAAAGAAATCAGCATTGCAGCAGCTAAAGTACCTGGCTTCCGTGCAGGTAAAGCGCTGAAAGATGCCGTTAACGGCTAATTACCCGACGAGCTGACGTCAAATCCGTGTGAAGCGTATCACTGATGCATATTTACTCAGGTCTGGTTGTTAAACAATAACCTGACGTCACCGGGCTGGTAAGGTAAGATATAAGGCGCATCGAAAACGGTGCGCTTTTTTTATTACAGCGGAGTGTTGCCTCACTATGATGGACAATTTACGCGCGGCGTCCAATAACGTCGTGCTCAAAATCATTCTGGCCCTGATTATTCTGTCCTTTATTTTGACAGGGGTGGGCAACTACCTGGTCGGCGGTTCAGGCGACTATGCAGCGAAAGTGAATGGTCAGGAGATCGGTCGAGCTCAGTTAGAGCAAGCAGTGCAAAATCAGCGCAGCCGACTGCAACAACAGCTTGGAGATCAGTTCTCTGCGCTGGCAGGCAGCGAAGGTTACATGCAGCAACTGCGTCAGGAATCTCTGAACAACCTGATTGATGTCACTTTGCTGGATCAGTATTCCAAAAAATTAGGCATTACGGTCAATGATCAACAGATCAAAGACGCGATTTTTGCGACGCCGCAATTTCAGACCAATGGTCGTTTCGACAACGCTAAATATCTCCAAAGTATCCAGAGCATGGGTTACAGCGCGGATAATTTTGCCCAGCTGATGAAACAGCAATTGATCAGTCAGCAACTCGAACAAGCTTTTGGTCAGTCTGATTTCATTCTCCCTGTTGAAAGCAAAACGCTGGGCGAGCTGATCCTGCAAACCCGCGATGTGCACACCGCGACGCTGGACACTGAGACTCTGGCAGCGAAACAGCAGGTGACTGACGCCGAATTGCAGGCTTTCTACGAGCAGAATAAAAACAACTTCTTGTCCCCTGAGCAGGTCAAAATCAGCTACATCCAAATGGATGCAGCGGCTATGCAGGGTAAAGCAGACGTATCGGATGCCGATATTAGCGCCTATTACGACCAGCACAAAAACGAGTTTGGTCAGCCGGAGCGCCGTCGCTACAGTGTTATCGTCCTGAAAACTCAGGCACAAGCGGACGCAGTTGCGGCTGAGCTTAAGAACGGCACTGACTTTGCTGAACTGGCGAAAACGAAATCCACCGATGCACTGAGCGGCAAAAAAGGCGGTGATTTGGGCTGGATGGAACCTGAAACAACATTGCCAGAATTTAAAAGCGCTAACTTGACCACCAAAGGTCAGGTATCGGGTGTGATTAAATCAGACAGCGGTTTCTTCATCCTGCGTTTAGAAGACATCAAACCTGAACAGGTTAAGCCTCTGGCCGAAGTGCGTAACAGCATCACTGATAAGCTCAAACAAGAGAAATCACTCGATGCCTACTACGCATTGCAGCAGAAGGTCAGTGAAGCGGCGACCAACGACAACGAATCTCTGGCTTCGGCTGAAGAAGTTGCCGGCGTGAAAGCGGCTCATACCGACTGGTTCACACAAAATCAAATCCCGGCAGCTATCAACTTCAAACCTGTCGTGCAGGCGATTTTTGAAGGTGGTCTTATCCCTCAGGACGGTACTCCGGGCAACAACTCTGACATCATCACGGTCGATGGTGATCGTGCGTTTGTGATACGTGTCGATTCACACAAAGCTGAAGGCGTTAAGCCATTTGCTGAAGTGAAAGATCAGGTGACGACGCTGGTGAAACGCCAGAAAGCGCAAAATCAGGCGCGTATGGAAGGCGAGAAACTGCTGACGGCGCTGAAAGAAGGCAAAGGCGATGATGCGATGAAAGCCGCAGGTCTGAGCTTTGGTGATGTGCAGAAAGTTCAGCGCAGCCAGCAACCTTCAGCGTTCGAAGAAACCGTCTTCGCTATGCCGCAGCCGCAGAAAGATCAGGCTGTCTTCGGTTTGTCTCAGGATACCAAAGGAAACAGCGTGCTGGTCAAACTGACTGCCGTGACGCCGGGTGCTGTTCCTGAAGCGGATGCCGCACGTTTTGCTCAGGAAATGCAACAAACCTCCTCGAACGTGACCTTTGATGCGCTTCTGACTAACCTGCGTCAGCAAGCGAAAATCAAGTTCGGTTCTGCTGCACAAAACCAGTAAACGCCGCAAAGTTTTGCAACGCGTTGCAACAAACAAAGGCCGCTTTCGCGGCCTTTTCCACATTTGAAAGTTGCCCGTTGTTCGCTTTTTTTTCCTGATGCACTCTCTGTGTGCTGTCAAACACATGGAGGATACAGCATGAAAAAATTAGGCATTACTTCACTTTCACTCGCTCTGGCACTGGGACTTTCTACCTTACCTGTAATGCTGCAGGCGGCGCCTAATACTACCGGCACGGTTGCCACAACGTCCGTTGCCCCGGCAACGACGGCCAGCAAAGTGGCGGGTCCGCAGGTGAAAAAGGAGCAGGCGGCGGTGACGGATGAAAGTACCGTCAGCATCAATACCGCCACGGCAGAGGAGTTTGCCAAAGTGATGAACGGTGTGGGGATGAAAAAGGCGCAGGCCATCATCAGCTACCGTGAAGAGCTGGGGCAATTCACCGATATTGAACAGCTGCGTGAAGTGCCAGGAATCGGTGCAGCACTGTTTGAACGTAACAAGGACCGTCTGAAACTGTGACGGATGTCGCGGCGGCCAACCCTTAACGGGTGCCGCCGTTTTCTTCTGCTAATCTCTAAAGACATCTGACCAGTTCGGTTTATGCCTCAGGCGATCAGCAGGAGTTGTTTAATCACTATGCATACGTTTATCAAAGTTCGCGGTTTTCATATCGACGTTTACCAGCACGTTAACAATGCCCGATATCTGGAGTTCCTGGAGACGGCGCGTTGGGAATGGCTGGACAATCAGTCTGGCTTTAAGTGGATGAGCCAAAACAAAATTGCTTTCATCGTGGTGAATATCAATATCAACTACCGCAAGCCTGCCGTGTTGGGCGATCTCTTACGCATCGACAGCAGCCTTCAGCAACTGAATGGTCGAAGCGGTGTCATCGAGCAGGTAGTGACCTGTGAAGGCGATATGGTGGCAGATGCCACACTGACGTTTGTTTGCATTGATTTGCGCACGCAAAAAGCATTACCACTGGAAGGTGAGTTGCTGGAAAGGTTGCGCGAGCTTGAGCTGGAAAACGATCAGGCCAGCCACGACTGAATAAAATGAAAACGGGCAGTGAAATCTGCCCGCTCTTATCACAACCCGAAGATCATTTCAGGCCGGTTTTCTTCTTCAGGCTGGCCATCACGCCAGCATTATCCTGCTGATACTGTTGCAGACCATTAGCGCGAAGATGGCAGGCTGCGCATTCACCACAACCGTCACCGGCAATGCCGTTGTAACAGGTCAGGGTATGATGACGAACCAGATCGAGTTGCTGATAGTAATCGGCCAGCGCCCAGGTTTCGGCTTTGTTCAGCCACATCAGCGGCGTTTCAAATCGGACATCGCGCGCCAACCCAAGAGAAACAGCATGGTTGAGCGCTTTAACGAATTCATCGCGGCAATCCGGATAACCGGAGAAATCGGTTTCGCACACGCCGGTAATCACCGCTTCAGCCTGAATCTGATAAGCGTAAATCGCTGCCAGCGTCAGGAACAGAATGTTACGCCCGGGAACAAAGGTGCTTGGCAAACCGCCTTCTGTTTCTTCTCCAAAACCCGGCACGGGGATGTTGTCGCGGGTCAGGCTGCTGACAGCCAGTTCGTTTAATAAACCGACGTCCAGCACTTTGTGGGCACGCGCGCCCAACTGTACAGACAACTTTTGCGCGATCTCAATTTCAGCGCGATGACGCTGACCGTAATCGAAAGTGACGCAATGTACTTCGTCATACTTTTTCAAAGCCTGGATCAGGCAGGTTGTTGAATCCTGTCCACCGCTAAAAACTACCACTGCTCTTTTCATTCAGATTTCCTGTTCGCTAAAACTGACCGCGCATCGGGCAGCAAAATCCTGCTTATGGTACTGACCTTTGCCGCCGTAGTGTAGTGAAACAGCTGTGTTACGCGTTTTCCTGTGGCAGCGGCGGTGGTACCCAGGCCTGACAGAAATCGAACCAGCCCCACGCAGTAAGCTGAACACCGCTGATGCGCGGCGGCGCGCTGACCTGATACTGATAGTTAAACAGCGGCGTGATAATACTGCGCGACATCCATTGATAAAAATGGTCGCGCAGTTCTTCAGAGCGTGAATTTTCCAGCTGGATTTGCTGGATAGACGCCAGACGCTGTTGCTGGAGGAGCCGATCTTCTTCCCGCAAAATACCTGCCCAGAGTGGATCTTGCTGTAGCCAGTTTTCCAGCGTAGCTTCCGGCGATTCACCGATCAGCCGATCGCCGAGCAGCAGGTCAGCTGATTTCAGCAATTCGCCGTCTTCCCACAAGCGCCCGGCGTGATACACCACCTCCAGCGTACAATCTTCTTGCGCCAGCTTTTTCTGCAATGCCTGCGCCACCAGTTCAAACTCTACCGGCGGATGGAACAAAAGACGCAAACTTTTAGGCAGAGCCACATCGACATCCTCATGAATCGGGATCGGCCAGCCGGGCAGCATTTCTTTACTGGCTCTCACCAGGTCGTGGTCGATCGGCAGATTATCTAACATGCCGCTACTTTGGATTATCCGAATGATTTTTTGTGCCTGTTTTTCACTTAACACACCGCGTCGCATATTCGCGGCAATATAGCAGAATCCCAGGCTGGTGCTGCGCCGGACGGGTTTGACCTGCGAAAGCTCATCTTCCTCACCGAGAATAATCCGCACCGGATGCTGGCAACTGACATTGTCCCGCTGGGCAAACAATAATGGCGTGACCCAAAACTCGATAGCGGCCAGATACGGATGTTGTAAAGGATAGTAAGTGTGCTGTTCCAGGCGGATCAATTCCGGGGAAAAGGTGGTCAACCGAAATGGGCCCGCGCCAATATGCGGATCGTCCGGGTGTGCCAGCAGACAGTTGAGATCGGCAAAACGGTGCGCCAGCCAGTAATCAGGCTTATCCAGATCGAACTGCAAACACAGCGCATGGGGCTGGGATAATTTAACCACTGACGCCAGATTGTGTTTACCGCGCGCGGATCCGCGCAGTTGTTCAAAACGTGCCACCAGCTGAGCCGTTTTCAACGGTTCGCCGTTATGCCAAAAAAGCTGACTGCGCAGGAAGAACTGCCAGGTCTTACCGTCATTACTGATTTGCCAGTGATGGGCAAGATTCGGCTGTGGCGAGCTATCGCCGGGAATAAAGCGCGTCAAACCGGCGTGGATCGTATGCGCCAGATGTTGCTCGGCGCGACCGGTAAGTGTCAAGGGATCCAGCGGCTGGAGAGGGCGGTAATAAGGAATGCGCAGTGTCGGAGCATCTTCCTGCCACTGGCCGCCGAGATGCGGCGCAAGCAGAGCATTCAGATGAGAAGGTGCCAGCTGGCTCAGTTGCAGCGCGGCGGAATGTTCGCCGTTTTTGAGTAACTCCTGTAAATAGGTTCCGCGTAAATCCTCCGGGGTTTTCAGGCAGCACAGGGAAGCGCGTTTACCGCGTCCAGCCTGTGATTGCCAGCTAATCCAGCCGGCATCCTGAAAGTGGCTCAATAAGGTTCGGGTGTGGCGCTCGCTGCAACAGAAGATCTCCGCCAGCTCCGCGACGGTGAATTGAGCCGGAGATGAGCCGGTTTTCAGGTGTAAACGCTGAAACTGATTAAGCCGGTTTTGCAGACGCACGATATATTCAGAACCTTTATTAGCACAGAAATTCTGCGTTCAGCATATCGCAGGTTTCGCTGCCCCGGCTTAAGTAAAGAACCAAAGTGTGAGCTAAAACCGGAACAGTATTCATAAACTGTTCACTATTAGTTCCGTAAATACCGGTCCATACTTTGAACGTGAAAACCAAGCCCGCCCGGAGAGGAACTATGTACCGTTTAGCCGCATTTGATATGGATGGCACGCTGCTTTTGCCTGACCACACGCTGGGCGAAAAAACGCTGTCCACGCTGCGTCAGCTGGCTGAAAAGCCGATCACCCTGACGTTCGCCACCGGCCGTCACTATCTCGAAATGAAAGATATTCTGGCCAATATCGGGCTGGACGGTTATTTGATCACTGGCAACGGCACAAGAATCCACGATCTTTCCGGCCACAGACTGCATGCCAGCGATTTACCGGAAGATTGCGCCCATGAATTGCTGCACACAACGTGGGATACGCCGGCGAGTCTGCACGTTTTCCGCGACGACGGCTGGTTTACCGCGCTTGATGATCCGGACTTATTGATCCCACACCAGTTCAGCGGTTTTCGCTATCAGTTACAGGATCTGCGTTTACTTCCAGATTCGGGTAACAGCAAAGTGTGTTTCTGTGCGCCGCATGAGGTGCTGTTGTCGCTGGTACCCCAGCTCGAAGCGCATTTTGGACCGCGCATCGACCTGTGTTTTTCTGCGATGGATTGTCTGGATGTGCAGCCTGCTGGCAGCAATAAAGGCAGCGCGCTGGCGATGCTGACGGCGGGGCTTGGGATCAGCATGTCAGAGTGCATGGCATTTGGTGATGCTATGAACGACAAAGAAATGCTGGAAGGCGTCGGCATGGGGCTGATTATGGGGAATGCACTACCTGTTTTGAAGGCGCAATCCCCGCACTTACAAATTATCGGACACTGCCGTAATCAGGCGGTGTCTCACTTTTTGCAACACTGGCTGCACACACCAAACCTCACCTATTCCCCCGAATATTAAGGTTTTGCAGCGAGCCGGGTCATCTGTCCCGGCTTTTTTCATGCTTGCTTTTTGCTCACCATTCTTCGAACCAGAGCAGCGTTAGCTGAGCCCTTCAAGTTCTTGCGCGTACCCTGAAATATCCCCGATATTTTTCGCGACCCAGCTCTCATCGAAATATGTATTCAGGTACCGTTCGCCACTGTCGCACAGTAAGGTGACGATCGAGCCAGATTCACCTTTTTCACGCATCTGTTTTGCCAGTTGCAGCGCACCCCAGACGTTGGTACCCGTCGATCCACCGACTTTACGGCCGAGCACTTTCTCCAGCCAGTGGAGAGTGGCGATGCTTGCGGCGTCGGGTACCTGCATCATGTCGTCAATGACGCTTGGGATAAATGACGGTTCTGCGCGCGGACGTCCAATGCCTTCAATCCGGCTGCTGCATTGGGCGGTCACGCTGGCATCCCGCTGCTGATAATAATCGTAAAACACCGAGTTTTCCGGATCGACAACCACCAGTTCGGTGTCATACCCCTGATAACGAATGTAGCGGCCAAGCGTTGCGGACGTCCCGCCCGTGCCGGCGCTCATCACCAGATATCGCGGCACCGGATGTGGTTCCAGAGACATCTGACGGAAAATGCTGTCGGCAATATTGTTGTTGCCGCGCCAGTCTGTTGCGCGTTCTGCGTAAGTAAACTGATCCATATAATGGCCGTTCATTTCGCGGGCGAGTTGCTCGGACGCTGCATAAATCTGGCCAGAGTTTTGTACGAAGTGGCAGCGGCCGCCGTAAAACTCGATTTGCTGAATTTTGCGCGGAGCAGTGCAGGACGGCATGACGGCGATAAACGGCAGGCCGAGCAGGCGGGCGAAGTAAGCTTCAGAAATGGCGGTGCTGCCAGAAGAGGCTTCAATGATCGGCGTATTCTCGCGGATCCAACCGTTGCACAAGCCATACAAAAACAGTGAGCGCGCGAGGCGATGTTTCAGGCTGCCAGAAGGGTGGGTGCTTTCATCCTTCAGATACAGCGAAATTCCGGGAAAGTCGCCCAGCGACAGGCGAATCAAATGTGTATCTGCGGAACGCTGAAAATCAGCGTCGATTTCTTTAATAGCGTGATTAACCCAGGAATTGCGCATGGTGCAGGCTCATAATAGTGTGCTGATGATGCTAAGAATAACGTAACCGGCAGAGAAATAAGTTACTCTTTAACCCATGGAATGCATGTTTTGTAGAATAATTTTCTCCTGAGGTGTCTCATGGTAGATAAAATTGACCTTAAGTTGTTATCGCTGTTGCAGAAAGATTGCACATTATCCCTCAACGAACTGGCGGATGCGGTAAATCTCACCACAACGCCTTGCTGGAAAAGAATCAAGCGGCTGGAAGACGACGGGATTATTCGCGGTAAAGTCGCGTTGCTGGACGGCGACCAACTCGGGCTGAGCCTGACGGCGTTCGTGCTTATCAAAACGCAACATCACAACAGCGAGTGGTATCAGCGTTTTGTGCAGCAGGTTGAGGCGTTTCCTGAAGTGCTGGGTTTTTACCGTATGGCCGGTGAATACGATTATTTACTTCAGGTACAGGTGGCCGATATGAAAAGCTACGATAACTTTTACAAGCGACTTGTGAACGGCATTCCGGGGCTGAATGATGTCACCTCAAGTTTTGCGATGGAACGCATAAAATCCACCACCGCATTACCGATTTAATGCAAAAGTTACAGTAAAAAGTTTCATCAGAAACCCCCGTTAACTCTGTTATCCTTGTCAGCCTGAAGAGGAAAGTTGCCCGTCTTTAAGCGGCTTATCCCAATAAAATCATCGTTATTATTTGTATGGAAAACGCTGCGTGAGATTGTTCGCCCAATTAGGCTGGTATTTCCGACGTGAATGGCGCCGGTATCTGGGTGCCGTCGCCTTACTGATCATCATTGCCATTCTGCAATTGCTGCCGCCCAAGCTGGTCGGCGTAATTATTGATGGTGTCACCACCAAAACGATGTCTTACGGCGTACTGTTTGCGTGGCTGGGGCTGATGATAGCCACGGCGATTGTGGTGTATTTGCTGCGTTACGTCTGGCGCGTGCTGCTGTTCGGTGCGTCCTATCAATTGGCAGTAGAACTGCGTCAGGATTTTTTCCGCCAGCTAAGCCGTCAGCATCCCGCTTTTTATCTGCGTCACCGCACCGGCGATTTGATTGCCCGCGCAACCAATGATGTCGATCGCGTGGTTTTTGCCGCAGGTGAGGGCGTTCTGACGCTGGTGGATTCGCTTGTCATGGGACTGGCGGTGCTGATCGTGATGGCGACCCAAATCAGCTGGGAACTCACGCTGCTTTCCCTCGTCCCGATGCCGGTCATGGCGATTATCATTAAACGCTACGGCGACCAGCTGCATCATCGCTTTAAAACCGCGCAGGCAGCCTTTTCCTCACTGAACGATCAGGCTCAGGAAAGCCTGACCAGCATCCGTATGATCAAAGCCTTTGGTCTGGAGAATCATCAGTCTTCGCAGTTTGCCGACGTGGCCGCTGACACCGGTGCGAAGAACATGCGCGTGGCGCGCGTCGATGCCCGTTTCGACCCGACTATCTATGTCTCAATTGGCATGGCAAACCTGCTGGCAATTGGCGGCGGCAGCTGGATGGTGGTTAACGGACATCTGACGCTCGGGCAGTTAACCAGTTTTGTGATGTACCTCGGTCTGATGATCTGGCCGATGCTGGCGCTGGCCTGGATGTTCAATATTGTCGAACGGGGAAGCGCTGCCTATAGCCGTATCCGCAGTCTTTTGCAGGAAGCGCCGAGCGTGGTGGACGGGACTAAACCCTTGCCAGCGGGACGTTCGGTACTCGAGGCCAAAATTGCTGATTTCCATTACCCCGAAACCGCGCATCCTTCGCTGACTGGCGTAATGTTTTCTTTGCAACCGGGGCAAATGCTCGGGCTTTGTGGCCCGACAGGATCGGGCAAAAGTACGCTGCTGGCGCTCCTCCAGCGGCAGTTTGATGTGACTGAAGGTGATGTGCTGTATCACGGCCTCTCACTCAAAGAGATCCAGCTGGATGACTGGCGTGCCCGCCTGGCGATTGTCAGTCAGACCCCTTTTCTGTTCTCCGATACCGTTGCGCAAAATATTGCGCTGGGGCGCCCGGATACCACGCAGGAAGAAATTGAAGAAGCTGCGCGTCTTGCCAGTGTTCATGACGATATTTTGCGCCTGCCCGGCGGCTATGAAACTGAAGTCGGCGAGCGTGGCGTTATGCTTTCCGGCGGCCAGAAGCAGCGAATTTCTATCGCCCGCGCACTGCTGCTGAAAGCTGAAATTTTGATCCTCGACGATGCCCTGTCTGCGGTCGATGGCCGGACGGAGCATCAGATCCTGCACAACCTGCGTCAGTGGGGCAGTGACCGTACGGTGATCATCAGCGCCCATCGTCTTTCCGCTCTGACAGAGGCCAGCGAAATTCTGGTGTTTAACCACGGCACGATTTCGCAACGCGGGAACCATGAACAACTTGCCGCTAAGTCTGGCTGGTATCGCGATATGTTCCGTTATCAGCAACTGGAAGCCGCACTGGACGATGTGCCGCAGGAACAGGAGCCGGAAGATCGTGGTTGAACAACAAGTGAGTAAAATTCAAAAGATGTGGCCCACGCTTAAACGCCTGTTGAGTTACGGCAAGCCATACAGAAAACCGCTTTCCATTGCGGTGCTGATGTTGTGGATTGCTGCAGCAGCAGAAGTGACCGGGCCAATTCTGATCAGCTTCTTTATCGATCACTATGTCGCCAAAGGCGAAATGCCCTGGGGCAAGGTCAGCCTGCTGGCACTGTGCTTTATTCTGCTGCAATTTCTGGCTGCGGGTTTGCACTATTTTCAGGCGCTGTTGTTTAACCGGGCTGCGGTCGGCGTGGTTCAGCGTTTGCGCACAGATGTGATGGACGCCGCCCTGCGCCAGCCGCTCAGTGCATTCGACACTCAGCCGGTCGGTCAGCTGATTTCCCGTGTCACCAACGATACGGAAGTGATCCGCGATCTTTACGTCACCGTCGTCTCGACCGTATTGCGCAGCATTGCCCTGATCGGGGCGATGTTGGTGGCGATGTTCAGTCTCGACTGGCGTCTGGCCTCGGTAGCTATCTGTATTTTCCCTGCAGTCTTCGTGGTGATGGGGCTCTACCAGATTTACAGCACGCCGATCGTGCGCAAGGTGCGCAGCTATCTGGCGGATATCAATGACGGTTTCAACGAAGTTATCAATGGGATGAACGTCATCCAGCAGTTCCGTCAGCAAAAGCGCTTCGGCGAACGTCTGACGCGCGCCAGCCAGTCGCATTATCTGGCGCGTATGCAAACGCTCCGGCTGGAAGGTTTCTTACTGCGCCCGCTGCTCAGCCTGTTCTCCTCTCTGATTTTATGCGGATTGCTGCTGCTGTTTGGATTCAGCGCGGAAGGTTCTGTCGGTGTCGGTGTTCTGTACGCTTTCATCAACTATCTGGGGCGTCTGAACGAACCGTTGATCGAACTGACGTCACAACAGTCGATCCTTCAGCAGGCCGTCGTGGCTGGTGAACGTATTTTTGATCTCATGGACAGAACGCAGCAGCAATACGGTTCGGATGACAAACGGCTGACCAGCGGTGAGATTGAAGTCAAAGACGTCAGTTTTGCCTATCTCCCGGAAAAATGGGTGTTGGAAAATATTTCACTGCACGTTCCGTCGCGTGGATTTGTGGCGCTGGTGGGGCATACCGGCAGTGGCAAGAGTACGCTGGCGAATTTGCTGATGGGATATTACCCGCTCAATAAAGGGGAAATCAGAGTCGATGGCCGTAACCTTGCTGATCTGTCTCATGCCAGCTTGCGCAAAGGGATTGCGATGGTTCAGCAGGATCCGGTTGTGCTGGCTGAATCTGTCTTCGCCAATGTGACCTTAGGGCGCGATATTGATGAAGTACAGGTCTGGCATGCACTCGATATTGTGCAACTCTCGCCGCTTATCCGTGAAATGCCTGAAGGGCTTAATACGCGTCTGGGTGAACAGGGGAATAATCTCTCCGTCGGGCAGAAGCAGTTACTGGCGATGGCGCGCGTTTTGGTGCAGGCACCGGAGATTCTGATCCTTGACGAGGCAACTGCCAATATCGATTCGGGAACAGAGCAGGCGATCCAGCGTGCTTTGCGGGCTATCCGTCAGCAAACCACGTTGGTGGTTATCGCCCATCGTCTTTCGACTATTGTCGATGCGGACAATATTTTGGTATTGCATCGTGGTCAGGCCGTAGAACAGGGTAATCACCTGCAGCTGTTAAACGAAAAAGGCCGGTATTATCAGATGTATCAGTTGCAGCTTGCCGGTCAGGAGCTCGCCTCTACAGAGCAAGCCACTGCCGCTACCGAAAACGCGTAATCATCTTCCCAACGCAGGGCGTTACACTGCGTTGGGTCTCTTTCTGTCACTGCGTGTTTCGCAATATTTCTCTCTCCTTGCCCCTCTTTAATGCATGCCTAAGCGCCGATGGAACCTTTTGCACTAAAAAGCAGCGCGTAGCACTTAAATAGTGCGGGCTTTCTGATAATGCCTCGAACCACCGACTGTGCGCTCCGTCACGATTATTCTGAAAATGCCGTATTGCGCGGGTAAATCACCAATCTTTCAGAAATTTCAACTCTGGCACATCCTTTGCTTTATCCATTTCGTATCGGGCGCGGGTTCTCTCGCGGCAAGCCCTTAATTCGAGGAGTGGCAAAATGAAGCTGGTTACTGTGGTGATCAAACCTTTCAAGCTGGAAGACGTGCGTGAAGCGCTGTCTGCTGTTGGAATTCAGGGGCTGACCGTAACGGAAGTTAAAGGTTTCGGCCGCCAGAAAGGTCACGCTGAACTGTATCGCGGTGCAGAGTACAGCGTGAACTTCCTGCCAAAAGTAAAAATCGACATTGCTATCGCTGATGATCAGCTCGACGAAGTCATCGACGTGATCAGCAAAGCGGCTTACACCGGCAAGATTGGTGATGGCAAAATTTTCGTTGCTGAATTGCAACGCGTTATCCGTATTCGTACCGGTGAAACCGACGAAGCAGCACTGTAATTTCAGGCTCATCTCTTCGCATGAAGAGTTGAGATAAAAAAGCTTAGAAAACGGTTTTGAGAAACAGGGGTGGGTTAATAATGAAAAAACTTTTATCCATGATGGGGCTTGGCGCGGTTGCATTGTTGCCTTCGCTTGCCATGGCCGCCGCACCAGCAGCCGCTAACGGTGCTGATAACGCGTTTATGATGATTTGTACTGCACTGGTGCTGTTTATGACCGTGCCTGGCGTGGCGCTGTTTTACGGCGGCTTGCTGCGTTCTAAAAACGTGTTGTCTATGCTGACTCAGGTCATCGTGACGTTTGCTCTGGTTTGCGTACTGTGGATCCTCTACGGTTACAGCCTGGCCTTCAGCGAAGGTAACGCGTTCTTCGGCGGTTTCGGTAACGTGATGATGAAGGGCATCGGCCTGGATTCTGTCACCGGTACCTTCTCGCAGATGATTCACGTGGCGTTCCAGTGTTCATTCGCCTGTATCACCGTGGCGCTGATCGTTGGCGGTATCGCTGAACGTGTACGTTTCTCTGCGGTACTTATCTTCACCGTTATCTGGCTGACTTTCTCCTACATTCCAATGGCACACATGGTTTGGGCCGGCGGTTTCCTGGCGGCAGACGGTGCGCTGGACTTCGCCGGTGGTACGGTTGTCCATATCAACGCCGCTATCGCGGGTCTGGTCGGTGCTTACCTGTTGGGTAAACGTGCGGGCTTCGGCAAAGAAGCGTTCAAACCCCACAACCTGCCAATGGTCTTCACTGGCGCTGCAATCCTGTATGTCGGCTGGTTCGGTTTCAACGCCGGTTCAGCAAGTGCTGCCAGCCCGATTGCGGCTCTGGCCTTCCTGAATACGGTAATTGCTACCGCTGGCGCAATCTTGTCATGGACATTGGTTGAGTGGCTGGTTCGCGGTAAACCTTCTCTGCTGGGCGCAAGCTCCGGCGCTATCGCGGGTCTGGTTGCTATCACTCCAGCCTGTGGTACGGTCGGCGTCGGTGGTGCACTGATTATCGGTCTGGTCGGTGGTGTCACCGGTCTGTGGGGCGTCGTTACCCTGAAAAAATGGCTGCGTGTCGATGACACCTGTGACGTGTTCGGTGTTCACGGTGTGTGCGGTATCGTAGGTTGCTTGCTGACCGGCGTATTCACCTCCAGTTCACTGGGTGGCGTAGGTTATGCAGAAGGTGTGACCATGGGCCATCAGGTCTGGGTACAGTTCTTCAGCGTCTGCGTCACGCTGGTGTGGTCTGGTGTTGTGGCCTTCATCGGTTACAAAGTGGCAGATATGTTGGTCGGTCTGCGTGTCCCTGAAGAGCAGGAACGCGAAGGTTTGGACGTCAACAGCCACGGCGAAAATGCGTACAATCAGTAATTAAACGTTCAGAGAAAGCAGTGCGCTAATTCTCTTCACGAGCAGTACTAAAACTAAAAAATAATGATGAATAGCAAAAGGGGCGATATCACTATCGCCCCTTTTTCATTTTTGTTTTTCAGCCGGAGATACTTATCCGCAGAGACTTATTCTGCAGCACGCTTGCGGATCACACCTTCCTGCACCGTGGACGCCACCAGCACGCCGTCGCGGTTGTAGAACTGACCGCGAACAAAACCACGCGCGCCAGAGGCCGAGGTACTCTCAACGGCGTACAGCAACCAGTCATCCATGCGGAACGGGCGGTGGAACCACATCGAGTGATCGATAGTTGCGACCTGCATGCCAGGTTCCAGAAAACCGATGCCATGCGGTTGAAGCGCTGTCGGCAGGAAATTGAAGTCAGACGCATAACCCAGCAGATACTGATGGATGCGCAGATCGTCCGGCATTTCACCATTAGCGCGGAACCACACCGCACGGTGCGGTTCTTCGACGCTGCCTTTCAGCGGGTTATGAAATTTCACCGGGCGCATCTCAATGGGGCGATGACCCAGGAATTTATCGCGGATTTTTTCCGGGATCAGATGCGCCAGATTTTGGGCGATATCTGATTCAGAGATCAGCGACTCCGGCGGCGGCACGTCTGGCATGGTGTTCTGATGTTCAAAGCCCTCTTCATGACTCTGGAAAGAGGCGGTCATGTAGAAAATCGGTTTGCCGTTTTGCACCGCTTTTACACGACGGGCGCTGAAGCTGTTGCCGTCACGCAGGATTTCAACGTCATAGATGATGGGCTTACTGCTGTCACCCGGACGCAAAAAGTAGCTGTGAAAAGAGTGGATCCCGCGATCAACCGGAACAGTCTGTTTGGCAGCGTATAACGCCTGACCGACAACCTGCCCACCAAAGACCTGGCGCAAGCCCAAATCCTCACTCTGACCACGAAACAGTCCTTCTTCAATTTTTTCCAGATCGAGCAGATCCAGCAGATTTTTTAATGCCTGACTCATAGTGGCCTCACGAAAGTTACCGGTTGATTCATGCTGAAAGCAGCGCTTAAGTACCGCTGCTGAACAGGTCTAACCTGTTAATGATAGTGGATCTTATGAGCACTCAGAAGACCTGTTTCGCCATCGGGAGGAAAAAACCAGATTATTGTGCCATGATTAATGGGTAAGCTGGTTAAAGAAACCATTTTCATGTCGGCGTTTATTACAGCTTGTCGACAAGCGAATAATAAAAAGGGAGTACGATCTATGAAACTTTGGCAGATAGTAGGTGGAACCGCGCTGTCTCTGACTCTTGCCGGATGTGCACAGCATCACGAGGCACCCGCTCAGCAGGCTCCGGTGAATTCGGCAGCCAGTCCGGCCAGCCAGCCTGCAATAACTGGCCCGAATGTATCGGGTAGCGTGTTCATCAATCAGCGTGTCGCTTTACCGCCTGATGCGGTGCTGACCGTGACATTATCAGATGCCTCTCTGGCCGATGCGCCATCCAAAGTGATATCGCAGAAAGTGGCGAGAACGCAGGGCAAACAGTCACCATTTACGTTTATCCTGCCGTATAACCCACAGGACATTCCACCGAATGCCCGCGTCTTGCTAAGCGCAGCGGTGACCATCAATGGTCAGATGACGTTCGTGACGGATAGCATCAAAGAAGTGATTAACAATGGTCAGGGTACCCGTGCGGATCTGCAGCTGGTGCCGGTTGTCGCCGTTCCGGTTGCCACCAAGCCAAGCACGTTGGGGCCGTTGAGTAATCCGTCTGAGCCGACGGGATTAGGTACAGCGCCTGCTCCGGTGAGCGCAGTACCGACGCAGTCAACGTACTAAGTACTAAGTACGAAGGCAGTAAGGCTAAGGCACCGCTTCGGCGGTGCTTTTTTATTTACACGCTGAGATGGACTACCACTTCCAGCCGTATTTCTCTAAATCGACTTTGCCTTTCTTAAAGATGATCCCTTCGGCGAGCAGCGCCTGACGCTGGCGTTTAAAATCTTCGCCCTGTAATGAAATCTCACCGTGACGGTTAATGACGCGATGCCAGGGAAGGGTGCTGCCTTCGGGCAATTTCTTGAGGACACCGCCCACCTGCCTTGCCGCCCGCGGCGAGCCTGCCAGCTGCGCGACATTACCGTAGGTAGTGACCTGTCCGGCGGGAATGGCAGCTATAATTTGAAATACGCGCTGGCGAAAGTTATCGGGTTCCGGCATCACATCCTCCTCAGTGTTTGCCGGACAGTATGACGTAATTTCACGTTTCAGGCAGGCGGGTTTAAGCGGTATTGTTTAAGAAAACAACGGTTGTCGGCGGTTAACTTGCTTTTGAGTCGGGCATCACTGATAATGCCCACCGCTTCAGTTCTTACACAGAGAAATGAAGCCAACAACGACAATGGGGGCTCTGTTGGTTCTCCCGCAACACTAACTTGTTAACTCGGTCAGGTCCGGAAGGAAGCAGCCATAGCAGGTGTCGTGTGTGCCGGGATGTAGCTGGCAGGGCCTCCACCAATTCAGGCCCTCCAACGTTCATTCTTCTTCCCAATTTCCTCAAATCACAACGCTAAACTACGGCCTTCAAACCTTCTATCACTTTCAGTGATGCACCAACGTTGCGAAGTAATACACCAGCGGAATCGCCAAAATATACAGCCCCAGCGGAACCTCGCGCGCTTTCCCCGCCACCGCCTTAATGATGATGTAAAACAGCAGCCCGCCAGCGATACCGGTACCAAAGCTGTTAGAAATCAGCGTAATCATCACCATCATCAGCACCGGTAATGCATCGGTGAAATTCGCCAAATCCACTTTACGTAAATTACTGAACATGTTCAGACCGATCAGAATCAGTGCTGGCGCGGTGGCTTCTTTTGGGATCATCAGCGCAATCGGGGTGAACAACAGCATCAGTAAGAACATGACGGCAGCCGACAGCGCAGTCAGACCGGTTTTACCGCCTGCTTCTGCTGCCGCTGAGGATTCGATTAACGCCGTTGCTGCCGGAATGCCGACAATCGGCCCGAGCGCCGCAGCAATTGAATCCACCATGAACGGCCTGTTGATGTGCTGCATATTGCCGTGTTCATCGAGTAAGCCCGCTTCACCGCCGACCGCCAGCGTAGTGCCCATGGTAGAGAAAAACTCAGAGGCGAAGAAGATAAACAGAAACGGCAGGAAAGCGATATTGATAGCACCGGTCAGATCAACCTTACCCAGCAGCGGAGCGACAGAGTGAGGGAGTGAAATCCATTGCGCAGGTAAATGCGTCACGCCAAACGGTATCCCCGCGACCGTCGCCAGTAAAATCGCCCACAAAATGGCACCCGGAACTTTGCGTGCCTGCAAACCTACGGCGACCAGCAAACCCAGCAGCGCGATAAGCGCGCCCGGTGCGGTGAAATCCCCCAGCGCCAGTGCATGCGTTTTGGCATTAGCCATCACCAGGCCGGCGTTGCGAAAACCGAGCAGGGCAACGAAAATCCCGATCGACGCCGTCAGCCCCAGCTTAATAGATTGCGGAACCGAACGGGTGACCACCTCACGCAGACCGAACACAGTCATTACAAAAAATAAGATCCCTGACCAGCAGGCGATACCCAGCGCAATTGGCCAGGTGATGCCGTCTCCGGCCAGCGTGATCCCGACCAGCACCGACCCGCCAATGCCGGGGCCGACCATAAACGGCAGGTTGGCGTAGAACGCCATTAGCAGGGAACCGAGCACAAAGACCAGAATCACGCCGGTAGTGGCCGCACCTTTGTCCATCCCGCCCACCGCCAGCAGTCCGGGGATCACCACCAGTAAATAGGCGGCAGCCAGAAAGCCCGTGATACCGGCCAGACACTCGGTTTTTACTTTTGTGTGGCGCTGACGAAGCTGGAAGCGGCGTTGAAGCCAGCTTTCGTCTGAGGATGCGGCTACACTTTTTACAGAACTGTCGGTCATAACATTCCCCTGAGAAGGATATTTAACGGTTGTGAGCTGTTATTTTTGTGTGTTTCTTTTTAATAAATATCAGGCCTCGTCGGGCCAGATTTCCAGAACAGGGTTGATAATCTCGCGTAACCCCCCGTCCGTCAGCCCCAGATCTGTCAGATGCGGGCCGTTATTACAGGCCAGACAGGTACCCTCAATGGCTTTGAATACCCGATACGGCGGTTCCCAGTCAGCAATCTGTGCGCTGAGTTCACGCAGGTTTTTAAACTGAGCAGCAAGGATGTTGGCAGGCAAATCTGAGAGCATTCCGGCTATCGGCATATCTACTTTTGCCAGCAGGTTTCCATTCTGAGCCAGCGCCATACCGCCGCCGCTGTCGATCAGCTGATTAGCAGCGAGCACCATATCAGCAGGATCACGCCCCAATACCACCAGATTATGAGAGTCATGGGAGTAGGAGGTCGCAATCGCGCCGCGTAATTCTCCCCAGCCCTCCAGCAAAGCCATTTTCGGTGTGGCGTCATGTCGTCCATGCCGGTGCTGTACCCAAATCAGACTGAACCCTTCGGGAATTTGTACCGCACCATCGTGGACGGCGACCGTGACTTCACTCCACTGCGTAAAGCGGGCACCTTTGATGTTACGTAAGCGCGCCTTACCGTTTATCAGACCTGGGATCTTCAACCGGAAATCTTCCCCGGTCAGTTTTTCAAGGCGCATTGTGTTGCGCGGCGCAATCACATCAGTGGCCGCAGCGGGGCTGAACAGCAGTTTGCCGTGTTCTGCGACACAGTCTCCGGCGACAAACACTTTGGCGGGGTTCAGCGTTTCTAAGGAGTCGAAAGCAATGATGTCAGCGGTACGTCCGGCGGCAATCAACCCGAGATCAGAGCGACGCAGACGAATTGCAGCGTTGAGCGTCGCCATCCTCAGGACGTCTTCTGCCCGCAGACCGTGAGATATCAGCAGTTTGATAAGCGCAATCAGGCCGCCTTTTTCCAGCAGATGGTCAGGCGGCACATCGTCAGTACACAGCGTAATCTGCGAGGAAAGATGGGGTAAGTTCAGCAGGGCAGCGGCGATATCCGGCAAAAGATAAGGATGTGAACCGCGAATCTGCAACGTCAGCCCGGCACGCAGTTTTTCCAGCGCGTCTTCCGCCGAGGTCAGTTCGTGGTCTGACGTCACGCCCGCCGCCAGATAGGCCTGTAACTGCTCGTCCTTGAGGCCGCGTGCATGGCCTTCTATCAGCTTACCGCTGCGCAAACCGGCGTCGAGGATCTCCATCATCCGTTCGCTGCCGTTCAGTACACCGTACATGTCCATGACTTCTGCGACGCCTGCGACTTCCGGCCAGCTCAGCATGGTTTGCATTTCCTGACCTTTAAAATCGGCACCGGACATTTCCAGCCCTGGCGTGGAAGGTACGCTGGACGGTGCCGCGCAAATAACGCGCAAGGGTAGGTCACGGCTGGCTTTCACCGCGTACTCTACGCCTGCCACGCCCAGCACATTTGCCAGCTCATGAGGATCCCAAAACACCGTCGTCGTGCCCTGAGCCACCACAATTTCCGCGTATTTTTCCGGTGGCAGGTGCGAGCTTTCGATATGAACGTGGGTATCGATAAGGCCGGGAGACAGAAAATATCCCGATAAATCATCAATATTAACGGCCTGGGTGAATTTTCCGCGCGGATGTACGCTGGCAATCATACTGCCCACCAGCCCCACGTCTGCATCACGTATTTCGCCCGTCACCATGTCAATGACCCTTGCGTTGATCAACAGGCGGTCAAAGGGGATTTTCCCCAGCGCAGCATTAATTGCCTGCTGGCGAATGGGCAGGGAGGCCAGGTTATCGGTCATAGCTGTTTCCGGATTTGCAGAATGATGAGGCTTAATGTAGGGAGAGGCGGCGGCTTTGCACAGATGATTTATTTTATCTGATTATAAGATGCGGTTATGCTGAGCAAACGTTTTCTATTTTATCGGAATAACTGCACATCATGTCTGAACCCTGGCGTCGCTTGCCTGCACTGTCTCTTAAGCAAATTCAATATTTTGTCACACTGGCTCAGCTGCGTAGTTTTACTGAAACGGCAAACAGACTGGCAATCAGCCAGCCGGCATTAAGCAGCGCATTGCGACAAATTGAGTCAGTCTTAGGCGGGAAGTTGTTACACCGTACGGCGCAAAATGTGAGACTCACTGAACAGGGCGAGGCGGTGCTGCCGTATGCAGAACGCTTATTAAATACAGCTCACAGTGTGTTCGATGATATGAAGCAAATAATGCAACAGGGCGGAGATGGAACATTACGTATCGGATTAGTGCCTTCGGTCAGCACGTTATTATTTCCAGCCGTTCCGCAATTACTGTCGGAATATTTCCCTGATATGCGTGTGGAATTTCACGACCTCACCAATGATGCGTTATTACTGGAACTGGAGAACGGATCGGTTGATTTTGGTATCGGAGCAACTGACAGCACGGTGCCGGAATCAATAGCCGTGTACCCGCTGCTTGAAGACCCGTTCGTGGTGGTGATCAGACGTGATGATGCGCTGGCTGAAGGGCGTAATATCCCGTGGCGGCAGTTGGCGAAAAGGGATATTGCATTGTTTTCAAAAGGAAATGTCAGCAGGCTGGTGACGTCGATGAATGAGACTCATCGTCTGAATTTGCAGGTAAATTATCGGGTGGATTTTCAGGAGACGTTGTATGGGCTGGTGCGGTCACGTTTAGCCCTGGCAATTCTGCCGGAATTATATACTGCAACACTTAACGATAATGAATTAACAATAATTCATCTGCAGCAGCCGACATTAAGCCGTACGGTTGCAATGATGCGTAAACCGGTTCCATTACGTTCTGAAAAAACGGAACAATGTTTTCAATTTCTCTTAAAGGCGTTTCATCAACGAGTTAAAGAAAAGAAAGACGGGATGCGTTAAGGCAATTGTTAAACAAAGCTAACGTTGTTTTGTTGAAATAATAAACATTGAGCCGAGCGATGATTCGGCTCAATGTAAACAGTCAACGTACAAATTTCCACACGGCAACGGGGATTTTATCGTACAGCTTATTCATCGTCAGTTCTGCCAGACGGTGGTCAGCTGCCGAGTAAAACAATTCGAGTTCGTCGTCTGAAAGTTCATACTTATTTTTTTCAATAACACGTTCAAGTGTATCAATAGTGGTGCATTTTCTTAAACGCATCAAATAGTCGATTTTGTTCATCGTGGCCTTTTCATTTTTTTCTGATGACAGCATATAAATTATTACTCAAGTCTTCATTAGGGTACAGATGTAGTCCCCTGAGAACATTCTGAATAATCGCTTTTTGGTCTTCTGCCATTGGCGTAAATCAGAATCATTTATTCCATAATTACTGAACAGGGTGTAGGTATCATCCAGATACTCTTCAACCAGATCACTTAAATGGTTATCGTCAGGGTACTTAATTTTAAAACTCATCACAAAGGATGCAATGTGTTCAATCAGTTCGTTGAGTTGCAGGTTAACAGCTGATGTAGGGTCGTTAACCCAACCATGATGACTGTCACCCAGTGTTGCAATCCCCTCATCATACAACATTTCATTCAGGAATCGTAACTGAGCGATATCGTGCCGCTTAGGCGAGTACTCATCCATATCATCCCCTCCGTAATGGTTTATTCGGTGTTGATAACACTCTGTGAGTAAACAACAAAACTTAATGGCTTACAGGAAACAGCTCTCACTACAAATGCTGGAAACATCACAAACTCAGTTAAATATCGGTAACAATCACAATAAACCGGTATCTGAAGGAGGTTCTACCAGGGATTATTCTACAGTGAACAGTTTAAATATAATTCATTTTTAGAATGCTGTGCAAACGTATTACTCAAACTTACAATTCGTCTGCAGTAGTTCCTCTGGAGGTGTCAATAATATCAAACTCAAGCCCTTCTGGCTTGACCATGAATGTGACATTTTGCGTCGTAAACTCGTCTGCATTAATGTCCAGACAGCCATTGAAAATCGTCCACTTGTAACGATAACTCATTGAATATTGGTTTTTGTCCGTTTGAGTTATAGACACGATTTGCAAAGAATTCGGCTCATAACGGGCATTTTCAGAAAAATAAGATAAATCGCCAATTAAAGGCTCTTCAATTTCAGATAAAGAACATTGGATTATCTCTTGCAGCTCTTTAACAGCGGGATTTTTCCCATAAATATCGCTGGAGATCATTTTCAGCACGGGTAATTTCCTCTTAAGTTCTGTTCTTACATTATTACATACTTTCTGGATTCTGTGTTTTTAGCACGAAAAAAAATTCTCATCATCTCTGCGTTTAGTACGTTGAATTGGCTGGCATTTATGATACGTACATCAATTTTTACCCTTTTCTGACAGTTTGGGCGCTGTTGGACGTCGTTAAGAAACTGAAACAGTTCATGTATTGATAAAAAAGACTTCATGTGATGTTATATTATAACGATTTGGAGGGGCTATGACCAAAACACTTTTTACGATTTCTTCGCCAGTACGCTGCATCGTGGTACTGGCCGTACTCGTTGTTCTTTGGGCGGCGATTTACTGGGCGATTTCACTACCATGATTTTTGTCAACAATCTTGAAGTCGGCTATGACCGTCGCGCTGTGGCTATGCCGCTGTGTGGCCGCTTTTTGTCAGGTTCTTTAACGGCGGTTATTGGGGCTAATGGCGCCGGGAAATCGACGTTTCTGAAAACACTGGCGGGTCTGCAATCTGCTGTCGCCGGTGATATCACATTCAATCAGGGCAAGCGTCCGCGTCTGGCATATCTACCCCAGCAGGCTGAGCTGGATCGTAGTTTCCCCATCAGCGTGTTCGACATCGTGGCGATGGGATGCTGGCCGCAAAGTGGCTTGTTTGGCGGGATTAACCGCCAGTCAGCGATGAATGTGGAGCAGGCGCTGGAGACCGTGGGGATGACGGAGATGGCGAGTTTTCCCGTGGGGTCGCTTTCCGGCGGGCAGCTACAGCGCACGTTATTCGCACGTTTGCTGGTGCAGCAGGCTCCGCTCATCATGCTCGATGAGCCGTTTACCGGCATCGACAGTCAGACGACCGAATTACTCCTTAAGGTCATCGCGCAGTGGCATCGGGAAGGCAAGACCGTCATTGCGGTGTTGCACGATATTTCGATGGTCTCCCGGCATTTCCCCGATGTGCTTTATCTCAGTGGTCAACAAAATCTGTGGGGAAGTGCGCACGATGTTCTGAGCCATTTTCCTCATCCCGCGCATGCCTGCGTTTCGTCTGAACCCTTTTCTCTGGTGGCGGGAGTGGCCAACTCATGATGCTTTTCCATTTGCTGGCCGACCCCTTTATTGAATTTGGTTTTATGCGCCGCGCGCTGATCGCCTGCATTGCATTATCGATAAGCGCGACACCTTTAGGCGTCTTTCTCCTGTTAAGGCGGATGAGTCTGGTAGGTGATGCGCTATCCCACGCCGTTTTGCCGGGGGCGGCAATAGGCTATCTGATTTCAGGTATGTCATTGGTAGCGATGGGGATTGGCGGGTTTATCGCCGGGCTGGCGGTGGCGATGCTGTCAGGGCTGGTGAGTCGCAAAACGCAATTGAAAGAAGACGCCAGCTTCGCCGGTTTCTACCTCGGCTCTCTCGCGCTGGGCGTGACGCTGGTTTCGCTGCGAGGTTCAAGCGTCGATCTTCTGCATGTTTTATTTGGTTCCATTCTCGCTATCGATTCTTCTGCGATGATCATGGTCGGGATCATCAGCAGTGTGTCGTTGCTGGTGCTGGCCTGCATCTATCGCGCGCTGGTGATTGAGTCTTTTGACTCGCTTTTTCTGCGCGTAAGTGCAGGTAAATGGCTGGCGGCGATCCACGGTATTTTCCTGGCGCTGGTGGTGATTAATCTGGTGGCCGGTTTCCAGATCCTTGGCACGCTGATGTCTGTCGGACTGATGATGTTGCCCGCGGCCAGCGCGCGTTTCTGGGCGCGTGATTTACCGCACACACTATTGAGCGCGATGATTATCGGGGTGATTTCCAGCGTCATCGGGCTGATTTGGTCATATTACGCATCATTGCCGGCAGGCCCGGCGATTGTGCTCAGCGCGACGGTTATTTTCTTTATTTCAGTTTTATTTGGAAAGCGTGGCGGGATGTTAACGGCCTCGCGTTGTTAAGCAGTAACACAATGAAAAGTAGCACCAAAAATTAAGGGGACATGATGAAAGTATTACCTGTATCACTCGCAGTAGCTGCCCTGCTGTCGAGTCCGCTGGCAATGGCGAAAACCGTAGATGCGGTAGCCAGTTTTTCTATTCTCGGTGATATCGTTCATGAAGTGGGGGGCGAGCACGTCAAGGTGACGACGTTGGTGGGCCCGGACGGCGATCCGCACAGTTTCGAACCTTCACCAAAGGATAGCAAAGCGATTAACGCCTCTGATGTCGTATTCGTCAGCGGTTTAGGGCTGGAAGGGTGGATCGATCGTCTGGTCACTGCGTCCGGTTATAAAGGTCATCTGGTCACCGCATCGGAAGGCGTTAACTCACGTAAAATGGAAGAAGACGGCAAGCAAATTACCGATCCGCATGCGTGGAACAGCATGGCTAACGGTGTGATTTACGCCACCAATGTGATGAATGCGTTGATCAAAGCGGATCCGGAAGATGCTGATTATTTCCGTCAGCGCGGCAAGGCTTACATTGAGCAGCTGCAAAAATTGGATGCGTGGGCGAAAACCGAGTTCACTGGCATTCCCCAGTCGAAACGTAAAGTGTTGACCAGTCATGATGCGTTTGGCTATTTCGGACAGGAATATCATGTGAGCTTTATGGCACCGGTCGGCTTCTCTACCGAAGCTGAAGCCAGCGCGAGCGGTGTGGCATCACTGATTAAGCAGATTAAAGAACAGCAGGTAAAAACGTACTTCATTGAAAATCAGACCGATCCCCGTCTGGTGAAACAGATTGCCGCCGCCAGCGGTGCGCAGCCTGGTGGAGAGTTGTATCCGGAAGCGTTATCTGGCCCGCAGGGCCCGGCAACGACGTACATCAAAGCGTTTAAGCATAACGTTGAGACGATTGTCGCCAGCATGAAATAAGGTCCCCCTCCCCACGGTGCTGCTGTGGGGAGGTTTACATCATGTCTTAGCATAAGAAAAAGCCCCGTCGGGCAAGCGACGGGGCTTTTGTTTTTTGTGCCACAGTGAGGCGATGAAGAAAAATTGCTTAACGTTTTTTCTTCTTACCCTGAACGGCTTTAAAGCGCGGATTACTTTTGCAAATCACATAAATTCTGCCTTTACGGCGGACAACGCGGCAATCCGGGTGGCGTTTTTTCGCCGAACGTAATGAACTCAGAACCTGCATACTACATCTCCCTGATGCTGTTTATTTCTTACCGAGGAAGCTGCCGAAACGCTGGTTGAAGCGCGCGGTGCTGCCTTCTTTTGAGTACTCTTTCTGCTTGCCGGTGTAATAGGGATGTGAGGCGGAAGACACTTCAATGGTGATGTAAGGGAAGGTCACGCCTTCCAGTTCAATGGTGCGGTCAGTGGAAATAGTGGAACCGACTTTAAAGTATTCGTTAGCGCTGGTGTCGTGAAATACGACGGTGCGATAAGCGGGATGGATAGCAGGTTTCATAATGCCTCTAAATGTTATGTTATACTATAACAATAATTATGCACCTATCTTACTTCATGTTCAAGGTTCAGACGAAAAAAAAGGCCGCATAAGCGGCCTTTCGTCAGGGTAGGGGATCCGGTTATAACGTCGGATGCTCTACTTTATGCGTGTGTTCAATATCCTGGTTCTTCTTACCGAAGCGGCGACGAACCACCACGAAGAAGACCGGAACAAAGAAGATCGCCAACAGCGTTGCGGTGATCATCCCGCCCATAACGCCGGTACCTACGGCGTTCTGAGAACCGGAACCAGCACCGGAGCTGATAACCAGCGGCATAACACCGAGGATGAAGGCAAGTGAGGTCATCAGAATCGGACGCAGACGCATACGGACTGCTTCCAGCGTCGATTCAATCAGCCCTTTACCTTCTTTATCCATCAGATCTTTGGCGAATTCGACAATTAATATGGCGTTCTTCGCTGACAGCCCGATGGTGGTTAACAGACCCACCTGGAAGTAAACGTCGTTACTCAGACCACGCATCGTTGCCGCCAGAAGCGCACCGACAACCCCGAGTGGCACAACCAGCATAACGGAGAACGGTATCGACCAGCTCTCATACAACGCTGCCAGACACAGGAATACTACGATCAGGGAGATAGCATAAAGAGCCGGAGCCTGGTTGCCTGACAAACGTTCCTGATAAGACAGACCCGTCCAGTCATAGCCGATGCCGCTTGGGAGTTTGGAAGCCAGAGACTCCATCATCGCCATCGCATCACCACTACTCTTGCCCGGTGCCGGCTGACCCAGAATTTCCATTGAAGGCAGACCGTTGTAACGTTCCAGACGAGGTGAGCCGTATTCCCATTTCGCGCTTGAGAACGCGGAGAACGGCACCATCTGACCCGCGCTGCCGCGGACATACAGATTGTTGATGTCTGAAGGCAACATACGGTACTTATTTTCAGCCTGCACGTAAACTTTCTTCACACGACCGCGGTCGATGAAGTCGTTGACGTAGCTACCACCAATCGATGCACCTAACGTGGTGTTGATATCGGAAATAGAAACGCCAAGAGCCGTTGCTTTTTCCTGATCAATTTCGATTTTAAACTGTGGCGTATCTTCCAGACCGTTTGGACGGACCTGAGTCAGCAAGTCCGGGTGCTGAGCAATCATGCCCAGTAACTGGTTACGTGCCTGCGTCAGTTTGTCATGCCCAAGGTTAGCCTGGTCAATCAGCTGGAAGTCGAAGCCCGTCGCCGTACCTAACTCAACAATGGCCGGTAAGTTGAACGGGAACACCATTGCATCTTTAATGGTGCTGAAAGCGCCCATCGCGCGGCCTGCAATTGCAGGAACTTTGTTTTCAGCGCCGCTACGTTCAGACCAGTCTTTCAGACTGACGAACGCGATACCGGTGTTCTGACCACGACCAGCAAAGCCGAAACCGTTAACGGTAAACACGGAGTTCACGTTGGCTTTTTCTTTGGTCAGATAGTAGTTACTGACTTCATCGAGCACTTTCTGCGTACGTTCCTGAGTTGCACCTGCTGGCAGCTGCGCCATGGTCAGGAATACACCCTGGTCTTCTTCCGGCAGGAAGGAGGTTGGCAGGCGGATAAACAGGAATGCCATCCCAACAACAATCAGCAGGTAAATCACCAGATAACGACCGGTGCTGCGCAGAATATTACCTACGCTGTCGGTGTAGTGGTGCGTACTTTGCTCAAATTTCTTGTTAAACCAGCCGAAGAAGCCTTTCTTCTCGTGATGCTCACCCTTGGCGATCGGTTTCAACATGGTCGCACAGAGGGCTGGCGTCAGGATCATCGCCACCAGAACTGACAGCACCATGGCAGAAACGATGGTGATGGAGAACTGACGGTAGATAACACCGGTCGAACCGCCAAAGAAGGCCATTGGGATGAATACTGCTGACAGCACCATCGCAATACCCACCAGTGCGCCCTGGATCTGCTCCATGGATTTCTTGGTGGCTTCTTTCGGTGGCAGCCCTTCTTCGACCATCACGCGTTCAACGTTCTCGACGACGACGATGGCGTCATCGACGAGCAAGCCTATCGCGAGCACCATCCCGAACATCGTGAGGGTGTTTATCGAATAGCCAAATGCAGAAAGTACGGCAAACGTACCGAGCAATACTACCGGAACGGCAATCGTTGGGATAAGTGTCGCGCGGAAGTTTTGCAGGAACAAGAACATGACCAGGAATACCAGGACGATGGCCTCGAACAGCGTTTTACCTACTTCTTTGATCGAAATTTTAACGAACGGTGTGGTGTCATACGGGTAAACAACTTCTAAGCCCGCCGGGAAGAACGGTTGAAGTTTAGCCAGTGTTGCTTTTACTGATGCCGCCGTATCAAGGGCGTTCGCACCGGTAGCCAGTTTGATACCCAAACCTGATGCCGGTTGTCCGTTGAAGCGAGCGATAACGTCGTAGTTTTCACCACCCAGTACGATTTTAGCTACGTCTTTCAGGCGAACCTGAGAGCCGTCCTGATTGACTTTCAGAATGATTTTACCGAACTCATCAGCGGACTTCAGACGGGTCTGCGCCACGATAGAGGAGTTCAGTTGCTGACCAGGAACCGGAGGTGTACCACCGAGCTGACCTGCTGCAATCTGGTTGTTCTGAATTTTAATCGCATTGATGACATCGACCGGTGTCATCTGGAAGTTGTTCAGTTTGTTCGGATCCATCCAGATACGCATCGCGTACTGAGCACCAAACAGCTGAACGTCACCCACACCTGAAGTACGGCTGACCGGGTCTTTAATGTTAGACCCTACGTAGTCGGCGATATCATCCTGCGTCATGGTTCCGTTATTCGAGATAAAGCCCGCGACCATCAGGAAGCTGCTGCTCGATTTCTCAACGGAGATACCTTGTTGCTGAACTTCCTGCGGCAGCAACGGTGTCGCCAGCTGCAGTTTGTTCTGAACCTGAACCTGTGCGATATCCGCATCGGTACCGGAAGCAAATGTGATGGTGATCTGGACAGTACCTGAAGAGTCACTGGTCGACGACATGTACATCATGTTGTCGATACCGTTCATGTTCTGTTCAATAACCTGGGTTACCGTATCCTGTACCGTCTGCGCATCGGCGCCCGGATAAGTTGCGGTCAGCTGGATAGCTGGTGGCGCAACCGTTGGATACTGTGCGATAGGCAATTGAAGTATCGCCAATGCCCCTGCCAACATGATGATGATGGCGATCACCCATGCAAAGATGGGACGATCTATAAAAAACTTAGCCATGAATTACCGGCTCCTATTAAGACTTCGTCGCTGTATCGGATGCAGCTGCTTTTTGATCAACTTCCTGTGCAGTAACCTGTACGCCTGGCTTAATTTTTTGCAGACCTGTCACGATGATCTTATCGCCACTTTTCAGGCCATCAGTCACGACCCATTTGTCGCCGATAGCTTGCGTTGTGGTGACGGTACGAAGCTCAACTTTATTGTCAGCGCCAACAACCATAGCCGTTGCATCACCACGTGGGTTACGGGTGATACCTTGCTGAGGAACCAGCAGAGCGTCGTTATTAACCCCTTCATCCAGACGTGCGCGCACAAACATTCCTGGCAGCAGTGAGTCATTTGGATTCGGGAAGATGGCACGTAACGTAATAGAGCCGGTGGTTTCATCAACCGTCACATCAGAGAATTCTAATGTACCCGCCTGTGAATATTCCTTACCGTTGTCCATCAGCAGTTTAACTTGTGCTTTACCGTTGGCTTGTTTCAGGGAACCGTCAGCCAGTTCCTGTTTCAGACGCAGGAAATCGTTACTCGACTGAGTCACGTCAACGTAGATAGGATCGAGTTGTTGCACGGTTGCCAATGCAGTGGCCTGACCGTTCGACACCAGCGCACCTTCAGTCACAGACGAAATACCGATACGTCCGCTGATAGGTGAGGTGACCTTGGTGTAAGCGAGATTGATGCGCGCTGTTTCAACGGCAGCTTTCGAACTCACCACGGCGGCATCAGCCTGGGCAGCGGTAGCGACAGCAGTGTCGTAATCCTGCTTACTGATGTAGTTAGTGCCAAGCAGTGGTTTGTAGCGATTCACGGTCACGCGGGAAATTTGTGCGTTGGCCTGAGCTTTTACCAGATCGCCTTTAGCGCTGTCATACGCGGCCTGATAAGTGGCTGGATCAATTTGATATAAAGAGGTCCCGGCTTTGATTTCACTGCCTTCAACGAAGTTGCGTTTCAGAATGATGCCGCCAACCTGCGGACGTACTTCAGCGATGCGGAAAGCAGCAGTACGACCAGGAAGTTCGGTAGTCACATTCAGCGGTTCAGTTTTCAGGGTAACGACGCCAACCTGCGGAGCATGTGGCGCACCTTGTTGAGCTTCTTTATCGTTACATCCTGTAAGTGCTATGCTTCCGGATAGCATCAGAACTACCGCCAGAGGCGTTAACCCTCTGTTTTTGTTCATAAATAAACCTCAAGTGTCCGATTTCAAATTGTCCAATGGATCACAACATTCCAAATCCATTGCTGCGCTTATAGTATCTGCGTGCTATGTTACATACATTCAAGAATGTATGTAAATCAAACTCCCCTGAAAGATAAACCTATGGCACGAAAAACCAAATCACAGGCGCTGGAAACCAGACAGCAGATACTGGATGCTGCTGTGAGAGAGTTCTCGGCCCGTGGGGTATCGTCGACATCACTGACTGATATTGCAAATGCAGCCGGTGTGACGCGGGGCGCAATTTATTGGCATTTCAGAAACAAAGTAGAACTTTTTAATGCGATCTGGGAAGCCTACGAATCCCGGGTAAAAGTGCTCGAAGTAGAGTATCAGACAAAGTTTCCTAATAATCCACTGCGTATTTTACGTGAAATCCTAATTTACATTCTTGTTTCCACGGTCACTGATACACAGCGTAAAGCACTGATGGAGATTATATTCCATAAATGTGAATTTGTTGGGGAGATGTCATCCGTCCATGAAGCGCGAAAATCGCTATATATGGAAGGGTACGGGAAAATCGAGCGTATTCTGTTGCGATGTATAGAAGAAAAACAATTGCCCGCCACTCTCGATACTCGTCAGGCAGCTATTATTCTGCGCGCCTATCTGACCGGCCTGATGGAAAACTGGTTATTCATCCCCGAAAGCTTTGATTTAGAAGCTAATGCTGGGAGGTTTGTTGACACTTACATCGATATGCTCCGCCATTCTTCCTTCCTTTCTGCCGCTCCAAAGTCTTAATAATATTCCCAGACAAAAACAATAAGCCTGCAATGTTTATGGAGCATTGTGCGGATAAAATAAACAATTGCATGTTGTATTCAGAAACGCTTTTCCGCTTTCTTTAAGCCGGAAGGCTGCTATTGTCGTCACCATACTATTCATTCGGTAAATGAGTTGAAGCTCACGTATGTTTAACCGGTTTCTGGCCGTACCTTCTGACAACATGTTAACCCTGAAAAAAAATGGGATATTACGAATTTATACACTCGTGATATGCCTCGCACTTTTACTTGTCTCTCTTTCTTCTTACGCGGGCAGTAACGATGTCCCGACCCGTAATGAAGTGCAAAACCAGCTCGATACCTTTAACCGGCAGAAAAATCTCACGCCGGTCGATAAACTGTCGCAACAGGATTTAATCCACACGCTGGAGTACCTTGATGCGCTCGATCGTGTCAAACAGGACGCCACGCAGCTGCACCAGCAGGTCACCGAAGCACCACAAAAACTGCGCGCGGCAATAGACGGGCTTGATCAACTAAAAAACAGCGCCAAAGACGACGCCAATAAAGCCCAGCTTTCCGCGCTTTCCCTGCGTCAGCTGGAAAATCGCCTCAACGATACCCTCGACGATCTTCAGTCCTCACAGGAAGATCTCTCGACGTTCAATACGCAGTTAATTTCCCTACAAACCCAGCCGGAACGCGTGCAGAACGCGATGTATACCTATTCTCTGAGTATTCAGAAAATCCGTAATGAGCTCAACGGAATGTCGCCGGGGCAGCAGGATTTACGCAACACTCAGCAAACCATGCTGGTGACCCAGCAATCGTTGCTGAATGCGCAAATCGATTTACAACGCAAAAGCCTGGAAGCCAACACCACGCTACAGGATTTACTGCAAAAACAGCGTGATTACACCAACGCTCATATCAATCAGCTGGAACATACCGCCCAGTTGTTGCAGGAAGTGGTGAACGGCAAACGCCTGATCCTCTCCGAGCGCACGGCAAAAGAAGCGCAGACCCCAGACGACACGTCCAATATCCAGAATGATCCGCTGGTGGCGCAGGAACTGGGCATCAACCGCAAGCTAAGTGAACGCCTGATCGCCGCGACAGAAGAGGGCAATCAGCTGGTGCAGAAAAACATCACGGTGAAAAACTGGTTAGATCGCTCGGCGCAGTCAGAGCATGATCTTAAAGAACAGATCACCGTGCTAAAAGGCAGCCTGCTGCTGTCACGCATTTTGTATCAGCAGCAGCAAAATACCATTCCGCCTTCCGGCCTTATCACCGATATGAGCGCGCGGATTGCTGATCTCCGCCTTGATCAATTCACCATTAATCAGCAGCGCGATGCTTTATTCCAGGGTGACAGTTACATCCAGAGTGTTGTCACCAACAGCAAAGAAACGATTAATGATGACATCAGTGACGCGCTGGATCAGATTGTGGATATGCGCCGGGAGTTACTCGATCAACTGAATAAGCAGCTGGGAAATCAGCTGTCGCTGGCCATCAATTTGCAGATCAACCAGCAGCAGTTGCAAAGCATCAACCAGTCGCTGACCGAAACGCTGACTCAGCAGATTTTCTGGGTGAGCAGTAACAAACCGATGAACTGGGATTTCATAAAATCCCTGCCTGATGACGTCAAAAGCCAGCTGAGCAGCCTGAGTATCAATCTTCCCCGTGGCGAGCTGATGCTTGGGGCTGTGCGTTCCTTACCCGTGACTGTCCCGCTGCTGGTGGTGATTCTGTTGCTGCTGTGGCGCAAAAAATACATCAATCAGCGGATTGAAAGCCTGAGCAATGACGTCGGGCAGCTCAAGCGCGACAGCCAGCTGCACACGCCGCAGGCTTTGTTGCTGATGGTGCTCAACGTTCTGCCGGGCGTTTTACTGATGCTGGGCGTTGGCTACTGGTTCTCGCAGTGTGATATCGAACTTAGCGACTTTTTATGGACACTGTCTCAGCGGCTGGCCGTTTTCCAGCTGGTGATGGGGTTCTGCTTCCGTATTCTCAAGCCGGGTGGCATCAACGAACGCCACTTCAATACACCGGCGACCACTTGCGCGCATTATCGCCGTTCGGTGATCCGCCTGAGTCTGGTGATGCTACCGCTGATCTTCTGGTCGGTGCGGGGTGAAAAAGCGCCGCTCGGGCTGGTGGATGACATTATCGGGCAGGTGGTGATTTTACTGACACTCACCGCGCTGACCGTGCTGGTTTTCCCGATTGCGCGCGATGGCTGGCGCGAAAAAGATTCGCACAGTATTCGACTGGTGGTGGTTACCGCCATTGCGCTGGCTCCCGTGTTCCTGATTGGTCTGATGGTTACCGGTTATTTCTACACCACGCTGCGACTGGCCGGGCGCTGGATTGACAGCCTGTATCTGCTAATTTTCTGGAATATCACCTACCTTACCGCGCTGCGTGGACTGAGCGTGGCAGCCAGGCGTCTGGCCTACCGGCGTGCGCTGGCACGACGTCAAACGGCGGCCACCAAAGAGGGTGTGGAAGGCAGCGAGCCAGTCGAAGAGCCGCCACTGGGGTTGGATCAGATTAACCAGCAATCGCTGCGCCTGACCACCATGGGGCTGTTCTTTATTTTCGCGACAGTGTTCTACTGGATTTGGTCGGATCTGCTGACGGTGATTTCCTATCTCGACAGCATTTCGCTGTGGCATTACTCCGGCACCGTGGCGGGCACGGTGACGCAGCAAACTGTCACGCTGGGGAATTTACTCCTCGGTTTTCTGGCGGTGATCGTGGCCTATGTACTCACGCGTAATTTACCGGGATTACTGGAAGTTGTGGTTCTCTCGCGGCTGCAGCTGCGGCAGGGAACGTCGTATGCCATCACCACCATCCTCACCTATTCGATCACCGTGATCGGAGCCGTGACCGCGCTCGGATCGCTGGGCGTTTCATGGGATAAACTTCAGTGGCTGGTGGCCGCGCTGTCGGTCGGGCTTGGGTTCGGCCTGCAGGAGATCTTCGCCAACTTCGTGTCGGGTCTGATTATCCTGTTTGAGCGGCCGGTGCGTATCGGCGATACCGTCACCATCGGCTCATTCTCCGGGACGGTCAGCCGCATCCGCATTCGTGCCACGACCATCACCGATTTCGATCGCAAAGAAGTGATCATTCCTAATAAAGCTTTCGTGACTGAGCGGCTGATCAACTGGTCGCTGACAGATACCGTGACCCGCGTGCTGATTAAAATTGGCGTGGCGTATGGTTCGGATCTCGACAAAGTGAAAGAGATTTTATTGCAGGCGGCGCATGAAAATCCGCGGGTGATGAACGATCCTTCGCCGCTGGTCTTCTTCCTCAATTTCGGCGCAAGCACGCTGGATCACGAACTGCGTGTGTATGTCCGGGAGCTGGGAGACCGCAGTTACACCGTCGATGAACTTAACCGCAGCATTGATAAACTCTGCCGCGAGAACGATATCAATATCGCCTTCAATCAGCTGGAAGTGTATCTGCATAATCAGGATGGAAGTGAAGTTCAGGAAGTGAAGCGGGTGCTGAGACAGCCAGGAGATGAGCCGGATGCGGTGACACAAGGCTGAGGGTGGTTTTGCACATCAGGGGAAAACGATGAAATCCCCTGATATTTCCTCCGGCAGCCATTAACGCAGGCTGGCGAGCTTACAGATAACTGATGGAAAGCGAACTTTTGCTGCTTTTCAGCTTTTCCTGATAATCGCGCTGCACAATTTCCAGTGCGGCAAGGGCGGTTTCAGGCGCAATCTCGTTGCACTCGAGCAGGTAAATCAGATCAACAGCAAGCTGAAGTTCGGGAGGCGCATTTTCTACTGACATATTGGCCAACATTATAATTAGCAGGTTTTGGACTTATCATTATAGATAAGAAAAGGTCAACGAAGCATGCCGGATTCAAAAAATGTGATAAAGATTCAAAAACCTTTTTCCTGCCGTTCAATCTGTCTTTCAATTTTCGCCAGCGCCTGACGACAACGCATAAGCCGTCCTTCTAACGCGGCCAGTTCCTTCTGTACCCGCTGCTGATCGCTGAACGTCGCCAGTTGCCCGAGTGTGGTTTCCCGGTCTTCAATCATGGCGATCAGCCGACGCTCAAACTGCTGCGTTTCCGCCAGTCTGGTGTAGTTATCATGGCTTTTACGCTCCGGCGTCTGATGCGTTTTGCGCAGCGTTTGGGTGGCGAGCTCACGCTGCATGGCGGTGATTTGCGCCACCAGCCTTTCAGCGATAAATGCCACCTGCGCAGAGCGCTTTTCCACCACTTCCTGATTGAGCTGACGTAAATTATTTTTTATCTCTGCCAGATAATCCCGCAGACGTGTGCCTTTAGTGGAGAATAAGGCGATATCAAACCGCGCCTGCGTGGCGGAGACGTGTCCAATCGGTTCAATTTCCCGCGACAGTGTTTCAATCTGCTGATCAAGGACATGTAAAATTCGTTCTGTGCTCACGGGAAATCTCCATTGATGACGCGTCCGGCAAATATGACAGTGTTGCTGCGTCAGTTTACACTGGCCAGAGGAATACTTGCCGTGGTTTATCCGAATTAAAAGGAATTGAATGAAACGCGTACTACTGATCATTCTTGGCTGGATTTGCGTGATGCTGGCGACGCTGGGTGTTGTGCTGCCACTGTTGCCGACAACACCCTTTCTACTGCTGGCTGGCTGGTGCTTTGCACGCTCGTCGCCGCGTTTTCACCACTGGTTACTGCACCGTTCCTGGTTCGGCAGTTATCTTCGCCACTGGCAGCAGCATCGCGCATTACCAAAAGGGGCAAAACCGAAAGCGGTGGCGCTGATCCTGGTGACGTTCGCCGTCTCAATCTATTTCGTCCCGTTATTATGGGTTCGTATTTTATTGCTCTGCATGATGTTTATGTTGCTGATAATGATGTGGCGACTACCAGTGGTTGACCTTGAGCAATAAAAAAGGTGATCATGTCCGGCTGCGGGTTGCTTTTTAAAGCGGCTTTGCATAGATTTGGGCATCTCGTACGTCGGTGCGCTCCCAATTTCCTTCCTTAGACGACATGCTTTATATCAGGCATGACGGGGGACATTTGACCGCCCGCGTTTAAGTATGAACAGCAGCTATATCAGGCAATGACATTATGACCGCTACCGCACAGCAGCTTCAGTTAATTAAAGACAGTATCAAAACCATCCCTGACTATCCTAAGCCAGGCATACTGTTCCGCGACGTCACCAGTTTGCTGGAAGACCCGAAAGCTTACGCTGAAAGCATTAAATTATTGGCCGATCGTTATCGCGATGCCGGTGTGACCAAAGTGGTCGGCACCGAAGCTCGCGGTTTCCTGTTCGGCGCCCCGGTGGCATTGGTTCTGGGCGTGGGTTTTGTTCCCGTGCGCAAACCGGGCAAATTACCGCGTGAAACTATCAGCGAAACCTACGATCTGGAATACGGCACTGACAGCCTGGAAATCCACGTTGATGCGATCCAGCCGGGCGAAAAAATTCTGGTGATCGACGATCTGCTGGCAACGGGCGGCACTATTGAAGCCACTGCGAAACTGATCCGCCGTCTGGGGGGAGAAGTGACCGATGCCGCTTTCATCATCAACCTGCCGGAACTGGGCGGAGAAAAACGCCTGAACTCCCTGAATATCAACTGCTACAGTCTGGTTTCTTTCGACGGGCATTGATGACTGTTAAATGGCCTCGCTTTTATCGCGAGGCCATTTATTCACGGCTATTTCTCCGACTCTCCCGCCCACACTACCATTACTTTATCGTCACTTTTTTTGCGGCTAAATGCGTAATAGTCAGGTGTGTGCTGCGATGTCTGAACGCCTGCGCCGAGAGCAACGTGTTGTTGCCTGAATTTCCCCAGTTTTTGCCAGTGCGTCAGCAGGGTCTGCTTCGCTCCACTGAGCTCATTCCAGTTCATGTCAGAACGCGTCCCCTGCAAAGGGTCCGATCCCGTCGGGCCAAACGCACGCCCGCTTTCATCGCCGTAATAAATCTGCACTGCGCCGGGTGCCAGCAGCAGCAAATCTGCTGCCCGCCGCTGTAAAGGCAGTGCGCCTTTCGCGTCTGCGTCGAAAAACAGCCGGGTGTCATGTGAAGAGAGATAGCTCAGCACGTTGAAGTCCTGCATTTTTTCTGCCATTTGCTGATATGTCGCATCGATGCTGGCGAAGCAACTCAGCGCGGCAGCGGCCTGATCCTGAAAATCAAAGTTGATCATCGCATCGAAACCATTGTCGTAATAATCACTTTTCATCACACCATGACCCCAGGCTTCGCCGGTCATCCAGAACGGTGCATCGTCTAGTGCCAGCTCAGGATTGGCCGCTTTCCACTCTTTCAGCGCGTCGACAGAACGTGCTTTCAGCAACGCCAGCGTTGGCTTTTCAACATGTTTAGCGGTATCAACGCGGAACCCGTCAATGCCGTACTCTCGGACCCACTGACTGAGCCATGTCACCAGATAGTTACGCGGCGTTGCGCCGGGAATGTCTTTCGCGGCGGTGTCAGGTTTATGACGGTAAAAAAGTGGTAACCCGCTGATGTCTTTAGATTCGGTTTTGATATCAGGGAGAAAAGCCAGCGACATGGTGAGATCGTCATACCCCGGCGAGTCGTAATCGCCGATATCGGTGCGGATCCATTTTTTTCCCCACCACGTACTCCAGCCGTCCTTGTCGCCGAAATTAATATAATCGTTAAAACTGTGCCAGTTCTGACCGGGGCGAGGTGTCCAGTCGGTCCAGTTTTTACCCAGCGTCTTTTCTATCTCATCGCCTTTCAGATACAGCGATCCGAACTGGAAGGTTTGCATGTCGGCCAGCGTGGCGTAGCCCGTGTGATTGACTACCACGTCAAACAGAATGCGCATCCCACGTTTGTGTGCTTCTGTTACCAATCGATGCAATTCTTCGGCAGTGCCCATATTGGCATCGAGTTTTGTCCAGTCGAGGGTGTAATAGCCGTGATAAGCATAATGCGGAAAATCGCCTTTGGTGCCACCCCCGACCCAGCCGTGGATCTGCTCCAACGGTGAGCTTAACCACAGAGCGTTGACTCCCAGTTGTTGCAGATAATCCAGTTTATTAGTCAGGCCAGCCAGATCGCCGCCGTGGAAGGTGCCGATTTCTTGTAACCCGTCGCTGTGGCGCCCATAGCTGTGATCGTTGGCAGGATTACCGTTCTCATAACGGTCGGTCAGTACGAAATACACCGTGGCGTTTTGCCAGCTAAAAGGGGTGACGGGTTTACTTGCAGCGGATTCAAGCAGCAGTAAACCGCCACTGGCGGGATCGGGCATTATCTGTATATGTCCTTTGAACACCTTTGCTTCCTGACCGGAGTAAAAATCCCGTACGACTTCACCTTCGGAAAACGTCGAAGAGACGTCCACAGAAAGCGGTTTTCCATTCCAGCGCGGGCAGGTTTTCGTCACTTCAGCGACCGTTTCCGGCGTGGTATTAAGACTCAGCTGAAGGGTCGGCGTTCCGCTGCGGGTATCGATCCGTACCTGATAATCGCCGGCACGAAATTGCCGCCAGTTCACCGGCGCTTTGCTCGCGCACGGTTGCAGCGAGAGCATGACGTTAAGTTTGACGTCATCGGCAGGCTGCCAGCATTGATTATCCTGAAGAAGTTCAAGCGTGCGCTGGCCTTTTGGCAAAGTGGCGTGCGTGGTGAGAATTCCTGAAGACGTCTCAGAAAAATCGGGGAAGCCTTGCAGCGACCAGTTCGCCTGCGAGGCGGGGGAAATCAACAATAACAGAGGCAGTGTCAGGCGTTTCATGGCTCTCCTTACGCGTGGCAGGAAGCATTCTTTTGGCAGAGATGAAAACAGTGTAATCCTCACGCCAGATTCGCCCTCATCCTTGCAGGGAAAATCTCAGGAGGAGGAAGAAGGGGGAGAACCTGCGGCGCAGCCCGCAAAAAGTAAAGTAATAGGAATGATAGCGACCCTGCTGATACACTAAGTAGTGGTAGTCTGGCTCCGGCATCATTATGCTGAGTCTTCAGTCTCCGTTACGCAGACCAGCGCAGAAAGACGGGTTAAACGATGTTTTTTCGTGTATCGTCAAATTATTCATTATAAATCAACGATGAAGTACTAATGAGCTATCAGGTTCTTGCCCGTAAGTGGCGCCCCCAAACTTTTGCCGACGTCGTCGGACAGGAACATGTGCTGACCGCACTGGCTAATGGCCTGTCGCTCGGGCGCATTCATCATGCCTACCTGTTTTCCGGTACCCGCGGCGTGGGGAAAACCACCATTGCCCGTCTGCTGGCGAAAGGGCTTAACTGCGAAACCGGCATCACCTCCACGCCCTGTGGCGTGTGTGATAATTGCCGTGAGATTGAGCAGGGCCGTTTCGTCGACCTGATTGAAATCGATGCCGCGTCCCGTACCAAAGTCGAAGATACCCGCGAGTTGCTCGATAACGTCCAGTACGCACCGGCGCGCGGACGCTTCAAAGTTTATCTGATTGACGAAGTGCACATGCTCTCGCGTCACAGCTTCAATGCGTTGTTGAAAACGCTGGAAGAGCCGCCCGCGCACGTCAAATTCCTGCTGGCGACAACAGACCCGCAGAAGTTACCCGTCACGATTTTATCGCGTTGTTTGCAGTTTCACCTGAAAGCTCTGGATCCGGAGCAAATCCGCAAACAGCTCGAAAACGTATTAACCCAGGAAACCATTGCTACTGAGCCGCGTGCACTTCAGCTGCTTTCCCGTGCAGCCGACGGCAGCATGCGTGATGCGCTGAGTCTCACCGATCAGGCGATCGCGATGGGTCAGGGCGCGGTCACCACCGAAACGGTGGCGCAAATGCTTGGTACCCTCGATGACGAACAGCCGCTGGCGATGCTCGAGGCGCTGGTCAGCGCCGACGGAGGTCAGATGATGGCGCAGGTCGAACAGGCTGCGTCGCGCGGGGTGGACTGGGAAAATCTTCTGGTAGAAACGCTGTCATTGTTGCACCGCATAGCGATGGTTCAGCTGTTGCCCTCGGTGCTCGACAACCATTACGCCGCCATCGAACAACGTTTACGTGAACTGGCGCGGGTGATCCCCCCTGTGGATGTTCAGCTCTACTACCAGACATTATTGATTGGCCGTAAAGAGCTGGCGTATGCGCCGGACAAGCGTATGGGTGTCGAAATGACGTTGCTGCGTGCACTGGCATTCCACCCGAAAGTCATTATTGCTGAGCCGGTTCCGCAGCCGGTCGGTGCACCCGTCGCCCAGGCTCCGGCAAGTCATGTACCGCGCACTGCGCCCGCGCAGCCACAGCCGTCGTCACCGCAGCAGTACAACAATGATTCACCGCCGCCGCACGGCAACGCCGAACCCGCATCCATGCCGGATTCCACAGCCCAGCTGTTGCAGGCGCGAACACAATTACTCAGGCAGCAGGGGAGTACCACCCCAAAAAAAGCTGAGCCGGCAGCGCCAGGAAAAGCGCGGCCGGCAAACTCAGCACTGGAGCGTCTCGCCTCGGTGACTGAACGTGCGCAGACATTGGCCAGCGTGAAGAAAGAACCCGTAGCGCCGGTAAAAGAAGAAGCGTATCGCTGGAAAGCGCTGACTGAACCGCAGGAGTCCCCGGAACCGGTCGCGACGCCGAAAGCATTGCGGACAGCGCTGGAACATGAAAAATCACCGGAACTGGTCTCCCGCCTGGCAGAAGAGGCCATTGAACGTGATGAATGGGCGGCAGAAATTAGCCAGTTAGCCATTCCGAAACTGGTACAGCAACTGGCACTGAATGCGTACCGTGAACAGCCGGAACCGGGCAAAATTTGCCTGCATCTGCGTTCATCGCAAAAGCATCTGAATTCGCCATCGGCACAGAAAGTGCTCGCTGAGGCTTTATCGACACTGCATCAGAGAACGGTTGAACTCACCGTTTTGGAAGACGATAATCTGGCGGTGAAAACGCCGCTTGAATGGCGACAAACTATTTACGAAGAAAAGCTGGCGCAGGCGCGTCAGTCGATTATTGCGGATAATAACATCCAGACTCTGCGTCGGTTCTTTGACGCCGAACTGGATGAAGAAAGTATTCGCCCAATTTAAATCAAACGCCGCATCGTCGCGGCTCTATGGAGAGAAAGCTTATGTTTGGAAAAGGCGGCATTGGTAACCTGATGAAACAGGCCCAACAAATGCAGGAAAAAATGCAACAAGTTCAGGCTGAAATTGCTGCGTTGGAAGTCACCGGCGAGTCTGGCGCTGGTCTGGTAAAAATCACCATCAACGGCGAGCATAACGTTCGTCGTGTTGTCATTGATCCGACTTTGTTTGAAGACGACAAAGACATGTTGGAAGATTTGGTCGCGGCGGCATTCAATGATGCTGCACGTCGTATCGACGAAGTGCGCAAGCAAAAAACAGAGGCTATCTCTGGCGGAATGCAATTGCCACCAGGCTTTAAGATGCCGTTCTGATGCAAACCAGCCCTCTCCTTGAATCTTTAATGGAGGCGTTGCGTTGTCTGCCGGGCGTTGGCCCGAAGTCAGCGCAGCGTATGGCATTCCAACTTCTGCAGCGCGATCGCAGCGGTGGAATGCGGCTGGCGCAGTCGTTAACGCGCGCCATGTCTGAGATAGGCCATTGTGCCGATTGCCGTACTTTTACCGAGCAGGAAATCTGTACGATCTGCGCCAATCCTCGGCGTAAAGAGAACGGACAGATTTGCGTGGTAGAAAGTCCGGCAGACATTCACGCGATAGAACAAACCGGTCAGTTCTCAGGTCGCTATTTTGTGCTGATGGGCCACCTGTCTCCACTCGATGGCATCGGGCCGGACGACATTGGTCTGGGCCGGATGGAGGAGCGTCTTGAAAGTGAAAGCATTCAGGAAGTCATCCTTGCGACTAACCCGACGGTTGAAGGTGAAGCCACCGCCAACTACATCGCTGAGATGTGCGGCCAGTACGGCGTCCTGGCGAGCCGCATCGCGCACGGTGTGCCGGTGGGCGGTGAGCTGGATATGGTTGATGGCACCACGCTGTCACACTCTCTCGCCGGGCGGAATCCCTTCAAGTTCTGACTGTTATAGATCGGGTGCTGATTACCGCACCCGATTTACTTTCTGCCGTTCCCTTGTGCATTTCTTCTTAAAAATTTCTTCGTATGCTTGAAAAACCACGTCCCTAACCCCACTTATTCCTCAACGTCTGATTTGGTCAATAACAGTATCTGGATTGAGGTAATTTGATGAGTATGAAAGGACAAGAGACACGCGGATTCCAGTCTGAAGTAAAACAACTTCTTCATCTGATGATCCATTCTCTGTATTCAAACAAAGAAATTTTCCTGCGTGAGTTGATCTCCAACGCTTCCGATGCGGCTGACAAACTGCGCTTTCGCGCGCTGTCCACCCCTGAGCTGTATGAAGGCGACGGCGAACTGCACGTGCGTCTGGCATTTGATAAAGAAAAACGCACCCTGACGCTGAGCGACAATGGTATCGGCATGACCCGCGATGAAGTCATTGACAACCTCGGGACTATCGCGAAATCCGGCACCAAAGCGTTCCTCCAGTCTGTCGGTTCTGAGCAGGCGAAAGACAGCCAGCTGATCGGCCAGTTCGGCGTCGGTTTCTACTCTGCCTTTATCGTGGCGGACAAAGTGACCGTGCGCACCCGTGCAGCCGGTGCCAGTGCTGAAGAAGGCGTGTTCTGGGAGTCTGCCGGTGAAGGTGAATACACCCTGGCCGATATCGAGAAAGCCGACCGCGGGACTGAAATCACCCTGCATCTGCGTGAAGATCAGGACGAGTTTCTGGATGACTGGCGCGTGCGCTCCATCATCAGCAAATATTCAGACCACATTGCGCTGCCGGTTGAAGTGGAAACCCGCAACGAAGAAGACGGCACTGTCACATGGGAACAAATCAACAAGGCTCAGGCTTTGTGGACCCGTGGCAAAGCCGAAGTCAGTGACGAAGAATACGTCGAATTTTATAAACATATCTCCCATGATTTCAGCGATCCGCTGAGCTGGAGCCATAACCGCGTTGAAGGTAAGCAAGAATACACCAGCCTGCTGTATATCCCTTCTCAGGCGCCATGGGATATGTGGAATCGCGATCACAAACACGGCCTGAAACTGTACGTACAGCGCGTGTTCATCATGGACGAAGCCGAGCAGTTCATGCCGAACTACCTGCGCTTTGTGCGTGGCCTGATCGACTCCAACGATCTGCCGCTGAACGTGTCCCGTGAAATTCTGCAGGACAGTCGCGTTACCCAGAACTTGCGCAGTGCGCTGACCAAGCGTGTTCTGCAAATGCTGGAAAAACTGGCGAAAGATGACAACGAAAAATACCTGCAATTCTGGAAACAGTTTGGTCTGGTATTGAAAGAAGGCCCTGCAGAAGACGGCGCGAACAAAGAAACGATCGCCAAACTGCTGCGTTTCGCCAGCACCCGCAACGATACCAGCGAACAAACGCTGTCGCTGGAAGAGTATGTTGCGAGCATGGTGGAAGGTCAGGACAAGATTTATTACATCACCGCTGACAGCTATGCCGCCGCGAAGAGCAGTCCGCATCTGGAACTGTTCCGCAAAAAAGGCATTGAAGTCCTGCTGTTGTCTGACCGCATCGACGAATGGATGATGAGCTATCTGACCGAGTTTGATGGCAAAGTCTTCCAGTCCGTCAGTAAAGCCGATGAGTCACTGGATAAATTGGCCGACGAAGAAACCGAAGAGCAGAAAGAAGCGGAAAAAGCGCTGGAGCCGTTCGTTGAGCGTGTGAAATCGCTGCTGGGTGAGCGCGTGAAAGAAGTGCGTCTGACGCATCGTCTGACCGACACTCCAGCCATCGTCACCACCGGCGCGGATGAAATGACCACGCAGATGGCAAAACTGTTTGCGGCTGCCGGCCAGGACGCGCCTGAAGTGAAATATATCTTCGAGCTGAACCCTGAGCATGCGCTGGTGAAACGTGCTTCGGACGTGGCGGACGAAGCACAGTTCAGCGAGTGGATCGAACTGCTGCTGGATCAGGCGCTGTTCGCAGAACGCGGCACGCTGGAAGATCCAAACCTGTTCATCCGTCGTATGAATACGCTGCTACAGGCATAATTTGCTGAAGTCACATTGTAAAGGGCACCGTGAGAACGGGGCCCTTTTTTATATCTGATCAACCTTGCTTCGCTTCCACTTCAATCCATTGCCTGAACGCCGTGATTTACGCTCCAGTTTTGGCCGCCTGAGTCTGGCTGTGCTGTTGCAAACCTTTCGGGTAAAAACGCCGGAGGACAGCCGCTTAACCCTTGTGCCCGTTGGGGTTGTTCCTTGAGCAAAAGCGCTCAAAATGGTATGGTTGACCGTTTTTCGAGATTCATAAAAATTACATGCAAGGGGATTTACGCAATGCGTATCATTCTGCTGGGCGCTCCGGGCGCAGGTAAGGGTACTCAGGCTCAATTCATCATGGAGAAATTTGGTATTCCACAGATTTCTACCGGTGATATGTTGCGCGCCGCTGTGAAGGCCGGAAGTGAACTCGGCAAGAAAGCAAAAGAGATTATGGACGCCGGTAAACTGGTGACGGATGAACTGGTTATCGCTCTGGTGAAAGAACGTATTCAGCAGGAAGATTGCCGCAACGGTTTCCTGTTAGACGGTTTCCCTCGCACCATTCCGCAGGCTGATGCCATGAAAGACGCGGGTATCAAAGTCGATTATGTTCTTGAATTCGACGTGCCTGACGAACTGATCGTGGATCGCATCGTGGGTCGCCGCGTACACCCAGGCTCTGGCCGCGTGTATCACATCCAGTACAATCCGCCAAAAGTGGAAGGTAAAGACGATGTAACTGGCGAAGATCTGATCACCCGTAAAGATGATCAGGAAGAAACCGTGCGTAAACGTCTGGTGGAATACCATGAGCTGACTGAGCCATTGGTGTCCTACTACGGTAAAGAAGCAGAAGCAGGCAATACTAAGTACGTCAAAATTGACGGCACCCAGCAGGTTTCTGCCGTGCGTGACGAACTGGCGGCTATCTTAAGCTGATTCGTACTGTATCTGTTCAGCCAACGGGGTGACTTCGGTCGCCCCGTTTGTTTTTCAGCCATTCCCCGCCAAAAATAGTCACAATTCGCATTGATAGCCACCACCGTTGTTCCGATCGTCTTTGTTTTCGTTACAATGACGTGCGCCTCTTTCTGAATCACCGTAAACGGAAGCGCCCATATTTTTCACCCTGGCTTCAATGCCATCAATTTAGGATATTCAGCATGACGCAGACCAAATTCGGGGTTCTTCTGGTTAATCTCGGGACGCCGGAAGCACCGACTCCGCAGGCCGTGAGAAAGTATCTGGGTGAGTTTTTGAGTGATATCCGCGTTGTGGACACCCCGCGTTTGCTGTGGTGGCCGATCCTTAATCTGGTGATTTTGCCCCTGCGTTCTCCGCGCGTATCCAAACTGTATAAGTCCGTGTGGATGGAAGAAGGCTCGCCGCTGATGGTCTTCAGCCGTCGTCAGCAAAAAGCGCTGGCCGAACGCCTGCCGGGCACGCCAGTTGAATTGGCGATGAGCTACGGTAAGCCTGGCATGAAAGATCCGATCGAAAAATTGCTGGCTCAGGGCGTGACCAAAATGGTCGTTCTGCCGCTGTATCCGCAATATTCATGTTCCACCAGCGCCGCCGTGTTTGACGGCGTGGCGCGCGTGCTGAAATCCCAGCGCCGCTTGCCTTCGCTAAGTTTTATCCGCGATTACGCCACCCATCCGGCGTACATCTCCGCGCTGAAAGCCAGTATTGAACGCTCCTTTGCGCAGCACGGTGAGCCGGACCGTCTGGTCTTGTCGTTCCACGGTATTCCGAAACGTTTTGTGGCAGAAGGCGATGATTACGAACAGCGCTGCCGTGACACCGCACAGGCACTGACCGACGCGCTGCAACTGCCGACCGGAAAAATCATGCTGACCTTCCAGTCGCGCTTTGGTCGCGAACCGTGGCTGACGCCGTACACTGACGAAACGCTGAAGGGCCTGCCAGCGCAGGGTGTTAAGTACATACAGATTATCTGTCCTGGCTTTGCCTCAGACTGCCTGGAGACGCTGGAAGAGATCAAAGAAGAGAACCGTGAGATTTTTATTCATGCAGGCGGCGAACGCTTCGAATATATTGACGCCTTAAACGACCAGCCGGAGCATATCGATCTGCTGCAACAACTGGTCACTCAGCACTTCTGAAAGAAGGCTGAGCTTTTTGAATTTCCCGAGAATAACGAATGAAATTTCCTGGTAAGCGTAAGTCCAAACACTATTTTCCGGTCAGCGCGCGCGACCCTTTATTGCGTGATTCTATGCTGCAGGAGATGCAGCCGGAATCCGAAGGCGGCGCGTCTTACATCGTCGGCATTGACCAGACGATGGTGGATATTGAAGCGCGCGTGGATGAACATTTTGTCGCCCGTTACGGGCTAACGCCCGGCGAATCCAACATTCTGGATGATGAAATGTCGGAAGCGCTCTATCAGGAACTGATGCTTAATGCGCTGATCACCCATCAGTTCGCCGGGGGTACCGTCGGCAATACGCTGCACAACTACTCGGTGCTGGCCGATGACCGTTCGGTGCTGCTCGGTGTGATGTGTAATAACGTTAAGATTGGCGATTACGCTTACCGCTATCTGTGTAACACCTCCAGCCGCGTCGATCTCAACTTCCTGCAGGGCGTGGACGGCGCAATTGGCCGCTGCTTTACTCTGATCAGTGAAACCGGTGAACGCACCTTTGCTATCAGTCCGGGCAAGATGAACGGCCTGAAAGCTGAAAGCGTGCCGGAAGACGTAATTGCCGGCGCTTCAGCGCTGTTACTGACTTCGTATTTGCTGCGCAGCAAGCCCGGCGAGCCGATCCCACAGGCCACGATGCAGGCGATTGAATACGCAAAAAAATATCATGTGCCTGTGGTCTTAACATTGGGCACGCAATATGTGATCGCCGATGATCCGCAGGCATGGCGCGATTTTCTGCGCGACCACGTGTCGATTCTGGCGATGAATGAAGACGAAGGTTTTGCGCTTACCGGTCTGAAAGATCCGCTGATGGCCGCCGACAAGGCGCTGGAATGGGTCGATCTGGTGTTATGCACCGCCGGACCGAACGGTCTGTTTATGGCGAGCTATACCGAAGAAGAATTTAAACGCACCACTCAGCATCCGCTGCTGCCGGGCGCGATTGCCGAATTCAACCAGTACGAATTCAGCCGTGCGATGCGTCGTGAATGCTGCGAGCAGCCACTGAAGATTTTCTCCCACATCGCGCCGTACATGGGCGGGCCGGAAAAAATCATGAATACCAACGGTGCCGGGGACGGTGCGCTTTCCGCACTGCTGCATGATATCGCTGCGAACGGGTTCCACCGAACCTCAGTACCGAACTCCAGTAAACATTCCCGCGAATACCTGACGTATTCTTCGCTGGCGCAGGTATGTAAATATGCCAACCGCGTCAGCTATCAGGTTCTGAATCAGCATTCACCACGTCTGACGCGTGGCCTGCCTGAGCGTGAAGACAGTCTCGAAGAAAGCTACTGGGAACGTTGAGTAAAAAGGGCGGGGGAGTCTCAATCGAAGAGCTCCCTCCGCTTCAATCCCGCTTATCCTGCCTGAACCTGATTACGGCCAGACGTTTTCGCACGATACAGTGCGTCGTCCACACGTTTAAACAGGCTGGTAAAATCCTCGCCCGCTTCGTACTGCGCCACACCTACGCTTACCGTCAGCGCAGGCAGCCCAGGCCGGGATAATTGCTGTACGGCTTCGCGCAAATCCTCAGCAACGTGCATCGCGCCTTCCAGCGGCGTCAGCGGCAGTAAAATTAAAAACTCCTCGCCGCCCCAGCGGAACACCGTATCGCTCTCGCGGATGCCGGTTTCCAGCGTGCGCGCCAGCATGACCAGCGCATCATCGCCGGTGTTGTGGCCATGCTCATCGTTTATCGCCTTAAAGTGATCGGCATCCACCAGCATCAGGCTGAAATTGTGTGTCCGCTGCGGATTCTGCGTCCGCGCATTTTCCACCAGTTGCATGAACTGACGGCGGTTGCCCAATCCGGTCAGCGGATCGCGCAGTGCTGCGTGTTCCAGCTCCTGCTCCAGACGCTTCTGCTCGGTAATATCGTGAATGATGCACAGCATCAGCCGTACGCCATTCAGCTCCACCGGACCGGCATAGGTCTGGACGTGACGCAGATTGCCGTCAGCCAGTTTATGCACGAACGTCAGCGGCTTGTGTCCACCGGGCAGCCGGGAGATTTCATGCATCACCGGCAGCACGTCCAGCCCCATTGCGTTGATTTCCCAGGTATGTTTGGTGCACATCTCGTCGCGCGTATATCCATAAAAGCGCGTGGCCGCCTGATTCGCATCAACAATCTGACCGTTATTGGCCGGATCGATTAACAACATCGGCGCAGTATTGGTCTGAAAAAGCCGTTCGTAGAAACCACTTTCATCGCGGCGATAGGGCGTGTCACCTGGAATGGGCATCGGCACATTGGCGGCGGACGTGTGCGCGCCTTCGAACACGATGACGGTTTCGTTCGTATCCATCTGGAATGAAGACAGGCGGCAGCTCAGTGGGAATGCGCGGCCTTCCTTGTGGATCGTCCAGATTTCGACGATCTGATCGTCTTTTGCCAGATTCGGCAGATAGGACTCGAGGGACAACTGAGAATGAACCGAGAACTGGCCGTTGCGCAGCGGCCCAAGCAGGCTGTTACCTGCCAGCTTTCTGGCCGCCGTATTGGCGAAAAGAATGTGCTGACTGTGCGCCGAAACGACCCAGACCGGCGTACTTAAAATATTTAACGTTTCCAGATGGGGTAACAACATTGCGCCTACCGATCTCAATTTGGCATAGCAACAGAATACAGCGAATTGATCTGATTAGGTGTTTTTTATCTGGGGGCAGGGTGAGAGCAAATGTCAGAATTTGAAACGGGCGCAGAAACAAACTGCGCCCGCCTTTATTACTGAAATCAGACCGGGCAAAACGGCCTTTTTTCGTCTTCGGTCATAATGTCGATCTGCAACATATCCAGCATACTGTTGGCGATTTCACGTTCTCCCATCACCACGCGATCCGCGCCGCGCTCCATGATGTACGTCACTTCGTCATCGTAATGCGCACGGGCAATGATCTCGATATTCGGTCGTTTGGTGCGCGCGGAGGCGACGATTTCACCGGCTTCGTAACCGTTAGGAATAGTCACCAGCAGCCAGCGGGCGCAGTCAAGACGCGCCAGATCCATGATTTCCTGATTGGCGGCGTTGCCCAGTACCGTGCTGATCCCCTGCTCGCGCAGCGCTTCGACCCGTGGACGGGAATTTTCGATCACGACCAGCGGGATACCGGCGGCCTGAAGCTTCTCGCCCAGCAGGCTGCCGACGCGGCCATAACCGATCAGCAGTGCGTGATTACACAAATCAAAGGGGATCTGTTTTTCGTCTTCCACCGCTTCTTCGACGCTTTGATCTTCGATAGTCTCGGTTTTCGCCAGATATTTTTCCAGCAGCGTAAACAGCAGCGGGTTAAACATAATCGACAAAATAGCCCCCGCCAGCACCAGATTACGACCCGGCTCGGACAGCAGCCCCAAAGAAATCCCCAGTCCTGCCAGAATAAATGCGAATTCGCCGATCTGCGCCAGACTGACTGAAATCGTCAGCGCGGTTCGCTTCGAGTGCCCGAACATTTTTACCAGTAAGAAGGCGGCGATGGATTTGCCGAACACGATAATCGCCAGTGTGGCGATTACTGTCAGAGGCTCGCGCACCAGTATCATCGGGTCGAACAGCATGCCGACCGACACGAAGAACAGCACGGCAAACGCATCGCGCAGCGGCAAGGTATCATGCGCCGCCCGCTGGCTCAGTTCGGATTCGTTCAGCACCATCCCGGCGAAGAACGCGCCCAGAGCGAAAGAGACGTCAAAGAACTCGACCGCGCCGTAAGCGATACCGAGCGCCAGCGCCAGAACCGACAGCGTGAACAGTTCGCGTGAACCGGTGCTGGCGGTTTTCGCCAGGATCCACGGCACCACGCGACGTCCGACCACCATCATCAGCGTCATGAAGGCCACGACTTTACCGATGGTGACAGCCAGCTCAATCAGCAACTCGGTCGGGCTGGCGTGATGGCTTTCCAGCATGCCGCTGAAGGCCGGTAACAAGACCAGCGTCAGTACCATCACCAGATCTTCAACAATCAGCCAGCCGATGGCGATTTGCCCGCGCTGGCTTTCAATTAATTGCCGCTCTTCCAGAGCACGCAGCAGCACCACGGTACTGGCGGTAGACAGACACAGACCGAACACCAGCCCGGTGGCCAGATCCCAGCCCATAAGGCTTGATAACCCCATCCCAAGCAGCGTCGCTACGGCGATTTGCGCTACAGCGCCGGGAATGGCTATCGCCTTTACGGCCAGTAAATCTTTCAAAGAGAAATGCAGACCGACACCGAACATCAGCAATATCACGCCGATTTCAGCCAGTTCGGGAGCAAGAGAGGTATCAGCAACAAAGCCTGGTGTAAATGGCCCGGCCAGAACGCCTGCAGCGATATAGCCAACCAGAGGGGAAATACGTAAACGATTGGCAATCATGCCAAAAATAAAGGCCAGTACCAGGCCACCGACAATCGTGGTAATCAAGGGCGTAGAATGATGCATTCAGACTCCTTCTGGTTATGCTCAGGGCGATATGTTGCAGATTGTTTCTAAGTTTATGGTAAAAATCATTTCCACGTTGAGGAATTTTGGCCTTTTTTGCAGTAAATCCCCCGCAGAGAACAAAAAAAATCTGAACAGATGATTTAAATGGGTTTTATCGGGCAGAACTCAAGTAGAGAGGGGATTGGATGCTGCCGATATTCTGAGTATCGGCAGCAGAAGGCGGGAGATTAGGCGTCTTTGCGTTCTAAATTAGGCAGGAAGGCGGTAAATATCCCGAGCAACGGGAGGAAGGCACAAATCTGATACACCAGCTCAATGCTGGTGATATCCGCCACATAGCCAAGCACAGCAGCGCCCAGCCCGCCCATGCCAAAAGCCAGACCGAAGAACAGGCCGGATACCATACCGACTTTCCCCGGCATCAGCTCCTGGGCAAACACCAGAATGGCTGAAAAGGCCGAGGCCAGAATTACGCCGATAATCACGCTCAGCACGCTGGTCCACATAAGATTCGCGTGTGGCAAAAGTAACGTAAATGGCGCGACACCGAGAATTGACGCCCAAATGACGTATTTGCGCCCAATCTTATCACCCACCGGCCCGCCGATAATTGTCCCCGCCGCGACCGCAAACAGGAAAACAAACAGGTGGATTTGTGCACTTTGCACCGAGACGCCAAATTTGTGGATCAGATAAAAGGTGTAATAGCTGCTGATACTGGTCAGATAGAAATACTTCGAGAACACCAGCACCAGTAAAATACCCAGCGACATCGCCACCGTCCGGCGCGGGAGTACGGTTACCGTATTTTTCACCGGGCCGCGTTTTTTGGCGATCTGATTTTGCTGGCGATACCATTTGCTGATTTGCAACAGCACGACAATGCCGAGCAACGCCGCCAGTGAAAACCACGCAACGTTGCCTTTGCCGTAAGGCGCGATGATCAGCGCAGCGAGCAACGGGCCGAGTGAGCTGCCGAAGTTACCGCCCACCTGAAACAGCGATTGCGCCAGTCCGTGACGACCGCCGGAGGCCATACGCGCCACGCGGGACGATTCCGGGTGAAACACCGAAGAACCGGTGCCTACCAGCGCCGCCGCCAGCAGCACGACCGGGAAACTCTGTGCCGCCGCCAGCAGCAGCAGGCCGGAGAGCGTAAAGCCCATACCGATTGGCAGCGAATAGGGTTGCGGGTGCTTATCGGTGTAATAACCGATCAAAGGTTGCAGCAGCGACGCGGTGATCTGGTACGTCAGCGTGATCATCCCTATCTGGGTGAAGCTGAGCGCAAATTCATTTTGCAGCAACGGATAAATCGCCAGGATCAGCGACTGGATCATGTCATTAAGCAGATGAGAAACGCTGATCGCCGCCAGAATAGAAAACGCAGTCTTTTTGACTGCGTCTTTCTGCGGGCTTCCCGGCGTTGCCGTGTTATCGGTCATGGCAGGTGAACCTTCATCTTAAAATTATCGGGGCAGGGCTGTCAGTCGACTTTAGCGATCTCAGCGAACTGGCCTTTTAGTAAGCGGCAAAGATCGCCTGCCGCCAGTTCAATATCAAGCCCGCGTTTACCACCTGAAACATAAATGGTGGAAAACGTCTGCGCCGGACTGTCGATCACCGTCGGCAGCAATTTTTTTTGCCCGAGAGGGCTGATACCGCCAACCAGATAGCCGGTCACGCGCTGGGCGATCGCCGGATCTGCCATGTCGGCTTTTTTCGCGCCGAGGGCTTTTGCGACTTTCTTCAGATCCAGCATCGAGGCTACCGGCGTCACCGCAACGGCCAGATTCCTGGCGTCGCCGTTGAGGGAAACCAGCAACGTTTTGTAGACCTGTCGCGCATCCAGCCCAAGCTTTTTCACGGCTTCGTCGCCAAAATTCGTTTCGTCGCTGCTGTGTTCATACGGATGAAGAGTGAAGCTGATTTTATTTTTTTCCAGAAGAAGTACCGCTGGGGTCATGATCTTTCATCTCTGATTACTTTTTTGTTCGAAAAATCGTCGGCAGTTCAATTCGATGAAATTAAACAATAAAGTATGATTATTAAGCGAGGGAGAAATAGTAGTTCAATGAATGGTTATTGCCAAGACCCAGCGCGGGTTGTTACCCTGTGCCCGCCGGTGCCGCGTCCGCAAGGGCTGGCACTGTAGCTATAAAAATAAAATGAAATTCCTCTTTGACTGGCCGGCCTTAAAACCCGGCCATTTTTTTGATCGCATCCCCTTCATCCTTCTGGCTGCCGCTGCGTTGGCTGCCTGCGTTCACCCCGGTCACTGACTGCTATAAGCTCCCGGAGTTCTCTTCGTTGCCGCCTTGATCCAGCCCGATTGATTTTGGGTAATCTGTTAGTCAGACCTTCTTATCCGCCAGCAAATCCGGCAAATTCCCTTCACCGTACAAATGCAGCGCGCCAACGGCGACGACATAATTTCCCGGCGGGAGATCCGACAGTTGTTGTTTCCAGCGCAGATTACGCTGATTCATCAGCACGTCGTACAGCTCACTGCTGAAGGTATTCGGTAACTGATCTAATGCCGTCACCGGCTTGGTATCCAGCCACCAGCTGATCATGGTTTGCAGCAAGCGGGCATTGGTGTGCCAGTGCGTCAGAGTGTCTTCCAGCAGTCCCAGACCGTTGTCGGGAAGTTGCTGCAAGAGCGCAAACTGTTCCTGCGGGCCTTCCAGTTCGATGACCGGCATGCTCTGCTGTTTGGCATTCTGCAACAGCTGATAATCAATGCCGTAGTTGCCACGTAACCCGAGGCGCTGTGCCTGCGTCGCCTGTAACATCAGCGCGACCTGCCAGGACGGCAGCGGGTTGAGCGTCCACATCGACACACCCAGCTCTTCGCATAATTTTTCGACGTGCAGATACTGGGCTTCGGGTAGCCGTTCGGCCAGCGGCGGGAACTCACCGGACATTTCGAAAGGGGATTCGGATCCGCTGATGTCCGCTTCGACAATCAGCGCATCGGCTTTTTGCATACGGCGCAACAGCTGCTCGGGGAGCGGCTGCATATCCTGCGTGCCCATATGAATGCTGCCGACCAGATGCAGGGAGCGGTGACCGGGCAGCTGAATATCAATGGCGGGATAAGAATACTCGACGGGAAGCAGCCTGCGTAGCCAGCGGAATGTCTGTTTAAAAAACTGCGCCATATAGCATGGTCTCCCGAAAAATGAGAGACCATGCTATCGCGTCAGACGTTGGGCGAACAGAGGAAACGTCTTGTTTTTTAGGCCTGTTTTTTAGGCGTGAATCGTAAAAGGCGGTTGGCGTTTGCCACCACGGTGATGGAAGACAGCGCCATCGCCGCACCGGCAATCACCGGGCTGAGCAGGGTGCCGGTCAGCGGATACAGCACACCGGCGGCGATAGGGATGCCAATCACGTTGTAGATAAATGCCCCAAGCAGGTTCTGTTTCATGTTGCGCAGCGTGGCCTGCGACATCGCCAGTGCGTCGGCGACGCCGTGCAGGCTCGGGCGCATCAGGGTGATGGCAGCGGTTTCAATTGCCACATCGCTGCCACCGCCCATTGCAATACCAACGTCCGCCTGCGCCAGCGCGGGTGCATCGTTAATCCCGTCGCCAATCATCGCCACCTGCTGACCTTTGGCCTGTAACGCTTTGATGGCATCAGCCTTTCCGTCGGGCCGAACACCGGCAATCACCGTATCAATTCCTGCCTGCGTCGCAATCGCCTGCGCGGTGCGCGGATTGTCACCGGTCAGCATCACCAGCCGGTAGCCGAGCTGATGCAGGCGCTGTAACGCCCCAATGCTGTCTTCACGCAGCGGATCGCGCAGGCCAAACAGCGCCGCAATTTGCCCGTCGACTGCCAGCAGAACCGGTGTCGCGCCTTGCTCCGTCATCTCATTGAGCAAACCATCAGCCACCTGAGCATCCACGCCATTTTCCTGTATGAGCGCCTGATTCCCCAGCAGCAGCGTTGTGCCGTCGACGTCACCCCGTAAACCCAGTCCGCCAAGCGTGTGGAAGTTTTGCACTTCGGGAAGGGTTTGGCCTTGCGCTTTTTCGACAATGGCCTGCGCCAGCGGATGATGAGAGCCCTGTTCCAGCGCGGCAGCAAAGCGTAGCGCCTCGGATTCGCTGATGCCGCCAAAGGTATGGATATCCGTCACTTTCGGCTGGCCTTCGGTCAGCGTCCCGGTTTTGTCAAAGACCAGCGTCGAGAGCGTACTGGCCTTTTGCAGCGCATCGGCATCACGCACCAGCACGCCGAACTCCGCCGCACGCCCGACACCGGCGGTAATTGACATCGGCGTGGCCAGCCCAAGCGCACAAGGGCAGGCGATGATAAGCACCGTAGTGACAATAACCAGCGTGTACATCAGCTGTGGCTGTGGGCCGAAGAAGTACCAGAGGGCACCGCTGAACAGCGCGAATAGCACCACGGCAGGTACAAACACGGCAGAGATTCTGTCCGCGAGTTTACCGATCTCCGGCTTGCTGCTTTGCGCTTCACGCACAAGTTTGATGATGCGGGAAAGCGTCGTCTGGCTGCCGATGGCGTCCGCGCGAAACAGCACACTGCCGTCTTTCACCAGCGTTCCGGCATGCACTTTGTCTCCCTGCGATTTTTGCAGCGGGAGAGGTTCACCGGTCAGCATCGCCTCATCCATCCAGGCTTCGCCGCTCTGGATTTCGCCATCAACCGGCACACGATCGCCGGTGGTCAGACGCAGCGTCATACCTTGCTCAACATTTGCCAGCGGGATGGATTTTTCGCCCTGATCTGTAACCACACGTGCGGTCGGCGGGGTGAGATCCAGCAAGCGTTCAAGGGCCTGTGATGACCGCTGGCGACCGCGTTGTTCCAGCGCGTGGCCGAGATTGATCAGGCCGATGATCATCACGCTGGCTTCATAATAAAGATGCCGCGCCTGCATGGGGAAGGCGTCCGGCCACAGGCTGACGGCGAAGGAAAATACCCATGCCGCACCGGTACCGAGTGACACCAGCGTGTCCATGTTGGCGGTCCCGTGCATCAGGCTTTTCCACGCGCTGCGATAGAAATGACTGCCCGCGACCACCATGACAGCCAGCGTCAGAACGCCGACAATCAGCCAGCCGGTCTGGTTCTGTGCAGTGACCATCATTTCGCCACCGAGCAGACCCCAGAGCATCAGCGGAATACCCGCAGCCAGACCAACGGCGGCCTGCCAGCTGAAGCGGATCATGCTGCTGCGCGCGGTTTGCTGCTGACGCTCGCGACGTTTGGTTTCATCAATAATAATTTCAGCGCCGTAACCGGCACGTTCAACGGCAGCGATCAGCGCAGCCTGATCGGCGTCGCCGCTGACCAGTGCGCTACGTTCGGCCAGATTAACCCGCGCGCGTTCGACGCCGGTCACGCCCTCCAGCGCCCGCTGTACTTTACTGACGCAGCTGGCGCAGCTCATCCCGCTGAGCAGCAGTTGCACGCTGTCATCGGTGGCAGAAACTTTTGCCGGAACGGGTGACACAGCCGCTGACAGGGGTTCCGGCAAAACAGTCGCCTTATCGGTCAGCGGCTCAGATTTTGGGGATGGATCCTCCAGCAGTTGTGCCTCATAGCCCGCGTTCACCACAGCCTCAATCAGACTCTGGCTGCTGGCATCGCCTTTGACGATAGCTTTGTCGAGAGACACTTCCACCGCTGTGGTGCCTTCAACGGCTTCCAGCGCCTTACGCGTCGAAGCGACACAATGTCCGCAGGACAAACCTTGCAGGGATAAAACGGTTGTTGTCATGATGATTTCCTTTTTGTCTTGACCCGATAGTGAACTTTCATTAGTTATAGAGGATAAACCTTCCAGCAAGGGGAAGGTCAAGGAGTCAAAATGAATATCAGTGATGTGGCGAAAAGAACCGGGCTGACCAGCAAGGCGATTCGTTTTTATGAAGAGAAAGGGCTGGTGACTGCGCCGATGCGCAGTGAAAACGGCTATCGCAGTTACGCGCAAAAACACATTGAAGAGCTGACGCTGCTGCGTCAGGCGCGACAGGTCGGGTTTACGCTTGATGAGTGTCAGGAGCTGGTGGCGCTGTTCCATAATCCCGAGCGGCACAGTGCAGATGTGAAAGCACGCACGCTGGAAAAGGCCGCGGAGATAGCGCGGCACATTGAAGAGCTAAAAGTGATGCGCCAGCGTCTGCTGACGCTGGCGGAGTCCTGTCCGGGAGATGACGGCGCAAACTGCCCGATCATCGACAATCTCAGCGGCTGTTGTCACCACACTCAGGATTCGCGGGAGTGAGGTTCCACCCGCAGCGTCGCGCCTTCCACACCGGTGATAATAACTTCGTCACCGACGTTTAACGGCGAGGTGCAGATAGCGCGCCAGCTGCTGTCGCCGATTTTTACCCGCGTAAAGTGATTCACCAGCGGCTCAATCACGGTGGCGTAAGTGCCCACCAGCTGCTGGCCGCGCTGATTGAGCGACGCGTTGGCGCTGTTTTTATCCACGCGCTGATTCAGCCACTTCCACCACAGCCACGCGGCGATAATGGTGAGTCCGGCAAACGCCGCACCCTGCCATTCCCACGGCAGCGGCAGGATCCAGGTAACTAACCCCACCAGCGCCGCAGCGACACCGCTCCACAACAAATAACCGCTGGCCCCGACGAGCTCAGCTGCCAGTAACAGGCCGCCGAGCGACAGCCAGAACAGATGCGGCGTTGCCATCAGGTTTTGCAGCATTATTTGCCGCCTTTGGTTTCTTTCAGCAATTCAGCGATACCACCAATCGAGCCCATCAGGCTGCTGGCATCCAGCGGCATCATGATCACTTTGCTGTTATTGGCGGAGCCAATTTTGGTCAGTGCATCGGTGTATTTCTGTGCCACGAAGTAGTTGATGGCATGAACACTGCCTGCTGCGATGGCTTCAGACACCATTTTGGTCGCCTGCGCTTCGGCTTCTGCTGCACGTTCACGCGCTTCAGCTTGTAAGAATGCCGACTGACGCTCACCTTCTGCTTTGAGGATCTGTGACTGCTTTTCACCTTCAGCGCGCAGAATAGCCGACTGACGCACGCCTTCCGCTTCAAGAATATCAGCACGCTTGGTACGTTCAGCTTTCATCTGCGCGTTCATTGCGGAAATCAGTTCAGCCGGTGGACGCACGTCACGGATTTCGATACGGGTGATTTTTACACCCCACGGATTAGTGGCTTCATCGACGATATGCAGCAAACGTGCGTTGATATTGTCGCGTTGTGACAGCATCTCATCGAGTTCCATCGAACCCAGAACGGTACGGAAGTTGGTCATGGTCAGGTTGACGATGGCCTGCTCCAGATTGCTGACTTCATATGCGGCGCGTGCCGGGTCGATGACCTGAATAAAGCAGACAGCATCAATGGCAACATTGGCGTTATCGCGGGAAATGATTTCCTGAGAAGGAATATCCAGCACCTGTTCCATCATATTGATTTTTCGACCGATACGGTCAACAAAAGGCACAACCAGGTTCAGCCCCGGCATCAGGGTTTTGGTATAACGGCCGAAGCGCTCGACGGTCCACTGGTAGCCTTGCGGCACTATCTTGATCCCGGCGTAAACCACCAGCAATGCCAGTACGATCAGAATGATGATTGGGATGTGAATGAGGTCAAACATAGTATGAAACTCCTGTAAAACTGTGTCCTGAATATTCCGGCTGGAATATTCCGATAAAACAAGTCCCTGTGCGTTTACCCACGGGTAATACGCGAGGTCAATTGTCGCACACTTACGCGAGTCATCGTATTAATAAAGGATAGTTCAGAGGAGAAAAAGGCAGAGGAAAGGGGACGGAAAACGCACACCGGCAGGGGAAAGCCGGTGTGCGCAGGAAGTATTAATTCGCTATTTTCTGAGGAATCAGTACAGCAGGGAATATAACTGGCGGCGATATTTGGCGGCCAGCGCATCGCCGGTGCCAAGAGCGGCCATAATATCCATCAGCGTTTTACGCGCAGCACCGTTGGCCGCGCCTAAATCTTTCTTCAGGGGCGCCATCAGCAAATCCAGCGCTTCTTCGTTACGCCCGACCTGATGCAGTTGCAGGCTGAGTTTAACCACCAGCTCGGCGTTATTCGGATCGCCTGACAGTTCCATCTGAAGTTGTTGAATCTCGGGGGTATCCGCCGCTTGTTTCAGTAGTTCGATCTGAGCGATGAGTCCCTGATAACGTGAATCTTTATCCTGCAACGGAATGGTCGCCAGCACGGTTTCGGCGTCGTCGATGCGGTTCAGATGAATGTGTGTTTCAGCCAGCAGCAGACCGATATCGCTGCGCTGATTGCTCAGCTGCCACGCGTCTTTCAGTAGCGGCAGCGCGTCCTGTACGTTGCCTTCCTGCAACAGTTCCTGCGCCTGAGCCAGTTTCAGCTCTTCTTCTTTCGGCAGCACTTTTTGCAGCAATTCGCGGATCACTTCTTCCGGCTGCGGCCCCTGGAAACCATCCACCGGCTGCCCGTCTTTAAACAGGTAAACGGCAGGAATGGAACGCAGACCAAACTGCTGAGCGATCATCTGCTGCACATCGCAATCGACCTTCGCCAGAATGAGCTGACCGGCGTATTCGGCGGCCAGTCTGTCGAGAATTGGCCCAAGTTGCAGGCAGTGCTGGCTGCGTTCTGACCAGAAGTAGAACATCACCGGCACAGACATGGATTGCTCCAGCGCCTGTTGCAGGTTGGTTTCGTCGATATTGATAATAGTAGGTTGTGCAAGCATGAATTCGTTCTCTCGCTACCCTTCATACTTCGAGCTGCAAATGCGTTGGCTGCGCTCATTCACCCTGGGTACTTTGTTATCAAAGCTCCCGTGGATTCATGCGCTTGCCGCCTTATTGCAACTCAAATTATTTTTGGGTGTGTAAATTTAAAGTATTAATAAACAGATGGGGGCGGGCATTAGCGGCTTCAACCCCATCAGACTTTACTTAACTGTTTCCACGTAAAATTTTATCCAGCAAGCGGCCTGGCAAAAGACGTTTCAGCACGGTCAGTGCATGGGCGACCAGCGTGACCGGATAACGCAGGCGTGCGCGCGGATTTTCTAAAGCATGGTGCAGTTTAGGCAAAACTGCTTCCGGCTTGAGCGTAAAACGTTGCGCGATCCCCGGATTTTCCACCGGCTGGTCGGCCTGTGACTGATTCACATTGGCGGTGAAGTTACTGCTCAGTGGACCGGGTTCAATCAGGCTGACCTGAATGCCCGTGCCATGCAACTCCATGCGCAGCGTATCGGACCAGGCTTCCAGCGCGAATTTACTCGCGGCATAAACGCCACGGCGCGGCGTGGTAATCAGCCCCATCACTGAGCTGGTCTGGATGATACGCCCCTCGCCGTGCGGCAACATGGCGGGAAGCAAAAGCTGCGTCAGCTGATGGGTGCCGAACAGGTTGGTGGAAAACTGCTGCTCAAACTGTGCCCGGCTGATACTGTTCAGCGGGCCGTAAACGCCATATCCGGCGTTGTTAAACAGGCCATACAGGCGGTTGCCGGTTAACGCGATGACTTCGGCAGCGGCCTGAGCAACGCTGTGTTCATCATCGAGATCTAACTGTACGGTCTCAAAACCCATCTGCTCCAGTGTGTCAATATCCTGCGCTTTCCGGCATGCGGCCAGAACCCGATAACCACGACTGCGCAAATCCTGCGCCGCCACCAGCCCGATACCGCTCGAACAACCGGTGATTAATACTGCTTTTTGCATAACTTTACCTGTGAGGTGTCCCTATTTTTTATAGCTGTGATTTACTAGGGAGTCGGGTGAAAAAGGTAACGTCTTGGTTTTACTCACGTCCCGGTATTATTTTATTTATCGTATTTTAAACCTAATTGCTCAGCAGCGGGGCGAGTTTCTCAGCCATCCAGTCGGCGATAAACGGCTGAGCGGCCAGCGCAGGATGTAAACCGTCGTCCTGCATCCATTCCGGCTTCGCGGCGACCTGTTCCATAAAGAACGGCACCAGCGGCACGTTTTCCTGCTTCGCCAGCGCGGGATAGATGGCGTAGAACGCATCACCGTAGCGGCGGCCATAGTTTGGCGGCAGGCGAATTTGCATCAGCAGCGGTTGGGCATCGGCCTGCTTTATCTGGCTGATAATCTGCGTCAGCGTTTGGGAAATAGTTTGTGGCGGGAATCCCCGCAACCCGTCGTTGGCGCCCAGTTCAATCAGCACCCAACGCGGGTGATGTTGTTGCAGCAGCGCAGACAGTCGCGCCAGCCCTTGTTCGGCGGTATCGCCGCTGATGCTGGCGTTAATAATGTTGGGTTTATTCCCCTCTTTTTGCCATTTGTTATTCAGCAGTGACGGCCAGGATTCGGCTACCGGAAGGCGATAGACAGCACTTAAACTGTCGCCAATAATCAGCAAGTTATCAGCAGCAACGGCGCGAAAACTCAATAATCCTAACAACATAAGGAAGGGGAGATGCCAGCGGAAAACGTTCTTGAAGTTCATCATCTTAATAAGCACGTCGGTCAGGGTGAAGGACAGCTAACCATCCTGTCCGGTGTGGAGCTGGTTGTCAAACCGGCGCAGACAATTGCGCTGATCGGCGAGTCCGGTTCCGGCAAATCCACGTTACTGGGAATTCTCGCCGGGCTGGACGACGGCACCAGCGGCGACGTGGTGCTGCTCGGCAAATCTCTCCGTTCGCTTAACGAAGAAGGCCGCGCCGCGCTACGGGCGAAAAATGTCGGCTTTGTGTTTCAGTCCTTCATGCTGGTGCCGACGCTGAACGCGCTGGAAAACGTACAGCTTCCGGCGTTGCTGCGCGGTGAAAGTGACAGCAACAGCCGTCAGCAGGCGGTGCAGTTGCTGGAAAGTCTCGGGCTGGGCGGGCGTTTGCATCATCTTCCGGCACAACTTTCCGGCGGCGAGCAGCAGCGTGTCGCGCTGGCGCGGGCGTTTATCGGCAAGCCGAAATTACTTTTCGCCGATGAACCAACCGGCAATCTGGATCGCGCCACCGGTGAGCGCATCGTCGATCTCTTGTTCTCGCTGAACCGCGATGCGGCCACCACGTTGATTCTGGTCACTCATGACGAGCAACTGGCCGCGCGCTGCCAGCGGCGTCTGCGTCTGCGTGACGGTAAGTTGTGGGAGGAAGCATGATCTGGCGATGGTTCTGGCGTGAATGGCGTTCGCCTTCGTTGCTGATCGTCTGGCTGGCACTGACGCTGGCGGTGGCCTGCGTACTGGCGCTCGGCAGTATCAGTGACCGTATGGATAAAGGGCTGAGCCAGCAAAGCCGCGAGTTTATCGTCGGTGACCGCGTGTTGCGATCGGCCCATCCCATCACCGAAGCCTGGTTGCAGGACGCGGAAAAACAGGGGCTGAAAGTCAGCCGCCAGCTCTCTTTCATGACCATGACCTTCGCTGAAAACACACCGCAACTGGCGTCGGTGAAAGCCACCGATCTGGCCTACCCCTTGTACGGCGCATTACAGACTGAACCGGCGGGGCTGAAACCGGAACCGGGCACCGTGCTGGTTGCGCCGCGTCTGCTGGCATTGCTGAACGTGAAAGTGGGCGACAATCTGGACGTCGGCGATTCCACACTGAAAATTGCCGGAGTGATTGTGCAGGAGCCGGACTCGGGCTTTAATCCGTTCCAGACGGCTCCGCGCGTCATCATGAATCTGGAAGATGTGCCAAAAACCGGCGCAGTCCAGCCGGGCAGCCGGCTGACCTATCGCTATATGTTTGCCGGAACGCCTGAGGCAATTCAGAGCTACGGCGACGCCATTAAAGGATTGCTGAAACCCGACCAGCGCTGGACCGGCATGGAAGATTCTGACGGCGCGCTGGGCAAATCTCTGCAACGTTCCCAGCAGTTCCTCACGCTCTCGGCATTGCTGACGCTAATGTTGTCGATTGCCGCGATTGCCGTATCGATGGGGCATTATTGCCGCAGCCGTTACGATCTGGTGGCGGTGCTCAAAACGCTCGGCGCGGGGAAGAAGGCGCTGCGCCGACTGATTATCGGCCAGTGGATAGCCGTGATGGTGTTGGCAGGCATTTGCGGCAGTCTGGTCGGGCTGGCGTTTGAAGCAGGACTGATGAAGGTACTGGCACCGGTTCTGCCCGCGGCGCTTCCGCCCGCTGGCGTCTGGCCGTGGGTGTGGTCGATGGGCGCGATGGTGGTGATCTCGTTTCTGATCGGCATCCGGCCATACCGCCAGCTGCTGGCGACTCAGCCGCTGCGCGTGTTGCGTAACGACGTGGTCGCCAACGTCTGGCCGCTGCGCTATTTCCTGCCGGTGATGGTGCTGGTGGTCGTCGGGCTGCTGGCGGCGCTGATGGGCGGAAGTTCGCTGCTCTGGTCACTGCTGGCGGGCGTGCTGGTGCTGTCATTGTTGCTGGGGATTATCGGCTGGGGCGCGCTGTTATTACTGCGCCGCCTGACGTTCCGCCAGCTACCGCTGCGTCTGGCTGTGAATCGTCTGCTGCGCCAGCCGTGGGTGACGCTGAGCCAGCTGGCGGCGTTCTCGATGTCGTTTATGTTGCTGGCCTTGCTGCTGGTGATGCGCGGAGACTTGCTGGACCGCTGGGAGCAACAGCTGCCGCCTGACAGTCCGAATTATTTCCTGCTCAACATCACCAAAGAGCAAATCCCGCAGGTGACGGATTTCCTGCATCAGCATAAAGCCGAGCCGGAAACCTTCTATCCGATCGTGCGTGTGCGTCTGACCAAAATTAACGACCAGATTGCCACTGACATCATCAAACCTGATGATGCGGCCGGTGAGGCGGTCAACCGTGAGTTAAACCTGACGTGGATGCAGGGCCTGCCGGATCACAATCCGCTGGTCGCAGGCAACGGGCCACCGAAAGCCGGTGAAGTGTCGATCGACGAAGGGTTGGCGGGGCGTCTGGGCGTGAAGCTCGGCGATACCGTGACCTTCAATGGTGATACACAGGATTTCAGCGCCAAAATTACCAGTCTGCGCAAAGTCGACTGGGACAGTCTGAAACCAAACTTCTACTTCATCTTCCCGCCGGGCGCGCTCGACAGCCAGCCGCAAAGCTGGCTAACCAGCTTCCGCTATCACGGCGATGACAGCACGATCACGCAGTTTAACCGCCAGTTCCCGACGGTCAGCATGATGGATATCGGCTCGATTTTGCGTCAGGTTGGACAGGTTTTGCAGCAGGTGAGCAGGGCGCTGGAAGTGATGGTGATTCTGGTGATGTTGTGTGGCGGCCTGCTGTTGCTGGCACAAATTCAGGTTGGGATGCGCCAGCGCCGTCAGGAGCTGATCGTTTATCGCACGCTCGGCGCCAGCAAAAAGATGCTGCATCGCACGCTGTGGTGTGAGTTCGCGGTACTTGGGCTGGTCGCCGGTATCGCGGCAGCCATCGGGGCGGAGGCGGCATTATGGCTGTTACAGCGCAAAGTGTTCGATTTCCCCTGGGAGCCGAATTACCTGATGTGGATTGCCGTGCCGGTAGTCAGCGCGCTGCTGCTCTCGGTCTGTGGCGGCTGGCTGGGTGTGCGGTTGCTACGGGGAAGGGCGTTGTTCAGGCAATACGATTCGTAGCTTTTAAGCACCCTCCCCTTCGCAGGGCAGGGTGCTTAAAAGTCAAAGCTTCTCAATCGCCCATTCGATACCGCTGGCATACTCTTGCGGCAGCATCGGGATCAGTGCGGTCAGATTATCTTTGAGCAGGCTGGCACTGGCGTCGTTGAGATTTAGGTGTCCGACTTTACGTCCGGGACGCACTTCTTTCTCGTACCAGTGCAGGTTCACCAGCGGCAGGCTGAGCCACTGCGTAGCGACATCCGTACCAATCAGATTGACCATCACCGACGGCGTACTGACGACAGGTTTCGGCAGCGGCAGGCCGAGGATCGCCCGCAGGTGCATTTCAAACTGGCTGTAAGATGCGCCGTTTTGCGTCCAGTGCCCGCTGTTGTGTACGCGTGGGGCCAGTTCGTTGATCAACAAACCTTCGCTGACCACAAAACACTCCATCGCCATCACGCCGACATAATTGAGTTCATTAAGGATTGCCGACAGCATACTTTCCGCCTGCTGTTGCAGGGCTGCGTCGGGCTCCGGCAGCGCCACGCTGGTGCGCAGAATACCGTCCTGATGCAGATTGTGGGTGAGCGGATAAAAGACCGTTTTACCGTCGTGACCGCGCGCCCCGACCAGCGACACTTCGCCGGAAAAATTGATGCCCTGCTCGACGATGCATTCGCCGTAGCAGTCTTTCGGCAATGTCGTTTCTTCGCCTGCACGCAGACGCCATTGGCCGCGACCGTCATAACCGCCGACGCGACGTTTTACAATCGCCAGTTCACCGAGCTGTGAGAAAATCTGCGGCCATTCGGCTTCATCGGCCAGTAACTGCCAGGGGGCGGTGGCCAGCCCGAGCTGGTCCAGCAGTTGCTTTTGCGTCAGACGATCGGCCAGACGTGGGAAAATATCGCGGTTGACGAACGCCGTGTGCGTCGCGAGTTCGCGGGTCAGCGCGGTTTCAGGCCAGCGTTCGATTTCAGCGGTGATCACGCTTTGCTGATAAGGCACGGCTTCCGGCTCGGCATCCAGACCTACCGGATAGACGGCGATCCCCAGCGGTTCGCCCGCCTGACGCAGCATTCTGCCTAACTGACCGTTTCCGAGGACGCAGACCGGTTTCATGCTTCCTCCCGCGGGTCGGGGTTATTCAGAACTTCATCGGTTTGCGCCTGACGCCATGCGGCCAGGTTTTTGCTGATTTGCGTATCGTGCAGCGCCAGAATTTGTGCGGCCAGCAGGGCGGCGTTTGCGGCGCCCGCTTTGCCGATTGCCAGCGTACCCACCGGAATACCGCGAGGCATTTGTACGATGGAATACAGGCTGTCGATGCCGCTCAGCGCAGCACTTTGCACCGGTACGCCCAGCACCGGCACCAGCGTTTTCGCGGCCAGCATGCCCGGCAGATGCGCCGCGCCGCCTGCGCCTGCGATGATTACATCAAACCCGTTGGCCGAAGCTTGTTCTGCAAAGGTGAACAATTTGTCCGGGGTGCGGTGAGCGGAGACGATATCGACATGGAAAGGAATATTCAGCGTTGTGAGCACTTCGGCGGCGAACTGCATGGTCGCCCAGTCACTTTTAGACCCCATAACGATGGCGATTTTTGCCGGGGTAACGTTGGATGACATGTCTGTATAGCTCCTGTGATTATGCAAGCATCGCCAGAGGACAGGTTCTGGCGGAGAGGGCGCAAATGATATCACGCTCATGAAGCAAGGAAAACGGTTGCGTCGCCGCAGAACCGTGCTTTTTTGCTGAGAAGTTGTCGGCAGATTTGTATAATCCCAGCCACACTATTTTTAGCTTACCCGACGGGAAACTGATTTATGACGCAGGCTTTACTGGCACCGATTTATGATTTTCTGCACTGTGAAACACCGGCTTTGTGGGTGGATGTTGCGCTGGAAAATCAGGCGGTGATGCTGATTGACCACGCCAACTGTGAAAAGAAGGCGGCGGCCACGGCGATGAGCCTGATGACCAAATATCTCGATCGTACCGAATTATTATTTTGCGCAGCGCGGCTGGCGCGTGAAGAGTTGCACCATTTCGAACAGGTGGTGGAAATCATGCAAAAGCGGAATGTCACCTACACCCAGCTTTCGCCGTCGCGCTACGCCAGCGGAATGATCAAACACACCCGGCATCACGACGATTTGAACATTCTGGTGGACCGGCTGATTATCGGCGCCTACATCGAGGCGCGTTCCTGCGAGCGTTTCGCTAAAATCGCACCACATCTGGATGAAACGTTGTCGCGTTTTTATACGTCGCTTTTGCGCTCGGAATCACGGCACTTCGCCGATTATCTGGCGCTTGCGGAGCAGTATGCCGGTACGGATATCAGCGAACGGGTGGAATTTTTCGGGAGGATTGAAGCGGAATTAATTTTGTCGCCTGATGAGCAGTTCCGCTTTCACAGCGGAACACCCGTGTGCAGTCTTAAAACGGGAAGCTGATCAGCTCCACGTTTTCGGCAGTCACTTTGACCATCGATCCCTCTTCGTGCCATGCGCCTAACACGACGCGGTGGCCGGTTTTCTCACCGAGCGGCACGTCGTGGACAGCGGGACGATGAGTGTGGCCGTGAATCATCCATTCAACGCCTGCCGCCTGCATTTCGCTGACCACTGCCTGAGGATTTACATCCATAATCGCCAGCGATTTTCCCTGATTCGAGGCTTTGCTGTTGGCGCGCATTTTGGCGGCAATGCCAAGACGCCATTTCAGCGGCAACATCAAAAACAGCTTTTGGATCAGCGGATTATGCACTTTCTTGCGGAAGTTCTGATAGGAGATATCATCGGTACACAGTGTGTCACCGTGCAGGATCAGCACGCGGCGACCATAAAGTTCGAGGACTTTCTTTTCCGGCAGCAGCGTCATCAGGCTGTCGCGCGCGAAACGTCTGCCGAGCAGAAAATCGCGGTTGCCGTGGATGAAGAAACAGGGCACGCCTTGCTGATGAAGTTGGTTTAACGCCGCAGCGATTTGCGCGTGTAACGGCTCAGGATCATCGTCACCAATCCAGGCTTCGAATAAATCCCCGAGAATGTACAGCGCGTCGGCCTGCGGCGCATCTTCGCGCAGAAAACGCAGAAAACCGGCAGTAATTGCCGGTTCCTGTGCGCAAAGATGAATATCTGCGATAAAAAACGTGGTCATCCCGACGTTAATTATTCGCTGACTGTGACGCTTTTGATCACAACATCTTCTTTTGGAACGTCCTGATGCATGCCGCTGCGACCGGTTTTGACCGCTCTGATCGCATCAACCACGTCCTGACCTTCAACCACTTCTGCGAATACGCAGTAGCCCCAACCTTGCGCGTTTTTGCCGCTATGGTTCAGGAAGTCGTTGTCAGTCACGTTGATGAAGAACTGTGCAGTGGCAGAGTGCGGATCGTTGGTACGTGCCATCGCCAGCGTGCCTTTGGTGTTTTTAAGGCCGTTGTCTGCTTCGTTTTTAATCTGAGCATCAGTATTTTTCTGGTTCATGCCTGGCTCAAAACCGCCGCCCTGAATCATGAAACCGTCGATAACACGGTGGAAAATCGTGTTGTCATAGAAGCCTTTACGGCAATAGTTCAGGAAGTTTTCAACCGTTACGGGCGCTTTGTCAGCAAAAGTTTTTACTACGATGTCGCCGTGGTTGGTGTGGAAAGTGACCATATTAATCATCCTGCTTATGTTGATGTGTGCTCTTAGTAAGAGTCGCTACTATAGCCTTTTCTTATACCATAACTCAAAAGTTGCCGTCAGCAGACGGTTTGTGATGACTAAAGCCCGTCCGGCGGCCTTATGCCGTTTCGGTGAAGGCGTTTTCGTTATATTATGAGCCGGAGTGTCGCGTAAGCGCACAACCATCATTTTCTACGCCCAACACACGGAATAGCCTGATGCTGAAGATTTTTAATACCCTGAGTCGCCAAAAAGAGGAATTCAAGCCAATTCATGCCGGTAAAGTCGGGATGTACGTGTGTGGGATCACTGTTTACGACCTGTGTCACATCGGCCACGGTCGCACCTTTGTGTCTTTCGACGTGGTATCGCGCTACCTGCGTTACCTCGGCTACGACCTGAAATATGTGCGTAATATTACCGATATCGACGATAAGATCATCAAACGTGCGGCTGAGAAGGGCGAACATTTCTCGGCCTTAACTGATCGTATGATCGCCGAAATGCACAATGATTTCGCTGCACTTAACATTCTGCCGCCGGATTCTGAACCGCGTGCCACACAGCACATTGATGAAATCATCGAAATCGTGCAAAAGCTTATCGATCGTGACCACGCTTACGTGGCGTCGAACGGCGACGTAATGTTCTGGGTGGAAAGCGATCCGGACTACGGTTTGCTGTCCCGTCAGGATCTGGATCAGCTGCAGGCCGGCGCGCGCGTGGAAGTCGAAGCGAATGTGAAACGAAATCCGATGGACTTCGTGTTGTGGAAAATGTCCAAACCGGGTGAACCTAGCTGGACGTCGCCGTGGGGCGAGGGCCGTCCGGGCTGGCACATCGAATGTTCGGCGATGAACTGCAAACAGCTGGGCGATCATTTTGATATCCACGGCGGCGGTTCTGACCTGATGTTCCCGCACCATGAGAACGAAATCGCTCAGTCAAGCTGCGCACACGACGGCCCGTATGTGAATACGTGGATGCACTCCGGCATGGTGATGATCGACCGCGAGAAGATGTCTAAATCGTTGGATAACTTCTTCACCGTGCGCGACGTGCTGAAATATTACGATGCTGAAAGCGTGCGTTACTTCCTGATGTCCGGCCATTACCGCAGCCAGCTGAACTACAGCGAAGAGAACCTGAAACTGGCGCGTACCTCGATGGAGCGTCTGTACACCGCACTGCGAGGCACCGACGCCACTGCGACACCGGCCGGTGGTGAGGCGTTTGTCGCCCGCTTCCGTGCGGCGATGGACGACGATTTCAACACGCCGGAAGCCTATTCGGTGTTGTTCGATATGGCGCGTGATATCAACCGCCTGAAAACCGAAGATATGGCGGCGGCCAATGGCATGGCGGCAGAACTGCGTCAGCTGGCTGGCGTGCTCGGCTTGCTGGAGCAGGATCCTGAGCAGTTCCTCAAATCCGGTGCGCAGGCGGATAACGACGACGAAGTGGCTGAAATCGAAGCGTTGATCAAACAGCGTAACGATGCCCGCGCCAGCAAGGATTGGAGCATGGCGGATAAAGCGCGTGACCGTCTGAATGAAATGGGTATCGTTCTGGAAGATGGCGCGGCAGGCACAACCTGGCGCAGAAAGTAGTCCTTCCCCTGTTTTTTCAGCTACGCTCAATGGCTCCCGTTTGGGGGCCATTTTTATAAGGATCGTCCTGTGACTACAATGCTTCTGACCTATCAGCCACCGTACGACTGGCAGTGGATGACGGCCTTTCTTGGCGCGCGCGCTTTGCAGGGCGTCGAGCAGCAGGACGGCGAATTCTACCAGCGCACGCTGGCGGTGAAGCACAACGGCGAACGGCTGACCGGCTGGATCAGGCTGCGGCCTTTAGCCGGGCAGCACAGCGTCGAGCTGCAGGTTTCGCCGTCGCTGGAACCCGTTGCGGACAACGTTGCGCAGCAGGTGCGGCGGTTGCTGGATCTGGATGCAGAGCCGCAGCAAATCGCCGCCGGGCTAGGTTCACTGGCGGAAAATGCCATCGGGCTGAGATTGCCAGGTTGTGTGAACCGTTTTGAGCTGGTGGTCAGGGCGATCCTCGGGCAACTGGTCAGCGTGAAAATGGCAGCGACGCTGGCCACGCGGCTGACGCAGAGATGGGGCGAGCCGGTGAGTACGCCGTTTGCGGCACTGACACATCTCTTCCCATCACCGGCGACTGTCGGGCAACTGACGGTGGATGATTTGCGCGGGATTGGCGTGCAGGCGAAACGCGCGGCCTGTCTGGTCGGGCTGGCGCAGGCGGTGGAAGAAGGGCGGTTACCGCTCGATGAAATGACCGATGCGCAGGACGGTATCAAAATGCTGCTGGCTATGCCCGGCATTGGCAGTTGGACCGCCAGTTATGTGGCGATGCGCGCCTGGTCAGCGCCGGATGTTTTCCTTGTTGGGGATTATCTGATCAAACAGCGTTTTCCGGGCATGACGCCGGGAAAAATCGCCCGCTATGCCGAAATCTGGCAACCGTGGCGCACCTACGCCACGCTGCATTTATGGTTCAACAATGACTGGCAGCCGGACACGCCTTAGTGAATACCGAAATAGCCGGTGTTGAGCAGTTTTTCCAGCGAAGTTTCCGGGGCGATGGTATCGCCGCCAACCAGATCGATGCCTATCCCGGTCAATTTCTCCAGTGTCTCGGTGATATCGGCCGGTCCCGCCAGCGTCTGAGCATTCAGCCGGTGGGTGTTGCCGTGCAAAATGGTCACCAGCACTTCATGCATCTGGTTGTAATGGATTTGTGCCATAAAACTCGGGTCGATCTGTACGTAATCCACCGTATCAGCCGGCAGCTGGTTAAATTCCACCATGTTCTTGCCAATGTTCTGCACCACAATTTTGCAGCCGCGACGACGTATTTCAGCAATAAACACCCGTAAATCCGGGTGTTTTAACAGGACCGCGTCGTCAATCATCAGGTTGATGGATGACATCGGCAGCGGCGTTTCATCGAGCATCCCCAGCAAATCAGCGCGCAGGGTTGGCTGCAATAAGCCTTCCGTCGACACAGGGATCGCCACGCAAATGCCTTTATTGGCAATGCCCTGCCCGTAATCGGTCAGCACACGGTGTAACAGCCAGTGGTCCACTTGCGGCATCATGTCGTAGAAATGGGCGGCCTGCAGGAACAGTTCGGCGGTTTGCGCCATCTGGTTGGGGATCGCCAGCTGTAAAGACATCTGATAGAAGCACACCGACAGCGGTGTTTTAGGCGGCGACGCCGCGCGGCAATGCAGGGTTATCTGATTCTCACTCAAAATACGGGTGATGTCCTCGGGGCGGAACAGCGCCGTGTGCGAGGAAAGTTGCAGTTTTTGCCGCGACTCATAGGTGAAGACCCGTCCGCGGCCGTTGTGTTTGGCGGTGTAACAGGCGACATCGGCCTGTGCCATGTACTCGCTGCCGCTGATATTGGCATTGTTAATTAACGTCAGCCCGGCGCTGGCGCCGATGCGGTAAATCTGGTCTTCCCAGACAAACTGGAACGCGTTGATCTTATTCACCAGCTGCTGAAGGGAGTTCAGCCCCTGATCCAGCGGACAATCCAACAGGATCAGCGCAAATTCATCGCCGCCCAGCCGCGCCAGACGATCGCTGTTGCGAATGTGATCCTGCATCAGCGTACTGATTTGACGCAGTAATGCGTCGCCCGCCGCGTGCCCCGCAGTATCGTTTATTGCCTTGAAACGGTCGAGATCGATAAACGCCAGACTGTGCGCCTGATGCTGTACTGCCGTCAGGCTGAGTGCTTTTTTCAGGCTTTTTTCGAAACTGCCGCGGTTGGCTAAACCAGTGAGTAAATCATGCGAGGCGCTGTAGCTGAGTTTGCGCATCAGCTCACGGGATTTACTGACGTCCTGCAAGACCAGCACGATGCCGATCGGCTCATCTTTCAGCGTACGCAACGGTGAAACCGCCAGCTGGACGTCAAACAGGCCTGTGCTGTGGCCGTGTAAAACTAACGATTGTTCAACGGACGAGTGCAGATTTTCTCTGATATCGAACTGTTGCAAATTGTCGAGCAACGGCCCGTCTGGCCCTTTAGTGATATGCACAATCCGGCCAACCGGCTGCCCCTGCGCCTGCGCCTCTTTCCAGCCGGTCATCTTCTCAGCCACCGGATTCATAAAGGTGATATTCAGATCGCGGTCAGTCGAAATCACGGCTTCGTTGATAGAGTTCAGCGTGATGTGCAGCAGCTCTTTCTCTTCATGCAATGCTTCGGACAGCCGCTTATTGGTGATTTCGGTGTGTTTCAGCTCGGTGATATCTTCAATCTGAGAGATGAAATAGAGCGGATTTTGGTTCTCATCTCGCACCAGTGAAACCGCCAGCAGCACCCAAACCATTTCGCCGCTGCGGCACAGGTAGCGCTTCTCCATGTTATAGCTCTGAATATCATCGTCTAACAGCTGCTGGAGCAAGGCGAGATCTTTACCTAAATCTTCAGGATGGGTGATGTCCTGAAACGACAGCGTTTTCAGGTATTCCGCGTCATAGCCCAGGAGCTTGCACAGTGATTTGTTCGCCTGCAGCCATTTGCCCTGCGGCGAGACCAGCGCCATGCCAATCGCCGAATACTCCATCGCGTTACGAAAACGGTTTTCACTCTGGGTGATGTGAGATTTCTCGGTGCGCAGGGCGTGCATCGCCATTGCCATCGCATTCGCGGGCAGCAGAATCAGTAACAGCGGCAGGAAGATCAGCCCTTGTGGGATCTGAATAGCATGAGGCTGGACGGTAATAATGCCGCTGGTTTGCAGCAGGGCAATCATCAGCGTCATCGACAGGAAAATGATAAATGCCTCGATGCGCGGCAAACGAATGGCAGCCCAAAGCAAAGGAATGGTGATAAACGCGAAGGTGTAAGGCAGCCATTTGAGCGCCATAAAACCGAGCGTCAGCGTCACAATCAGCGTGACCAGCAATTCAATCAGGCGGCGGGAAGTCAGAATTTGCGTGAGATAACCCCGCTGGTAGATAAGCCCCAGCGGGGTCAGCGCGAGGATTGCCACCGCTTCGGACATAAACCAGGTGGCAAAACGCTCCTGTAATTGCGCCGAGGTATGGATGTGCAGAATGAACATCATCATGATCACTGAGCTGACCAGCGGACAGAAAATCACCGCAATGACCAAAAACTTCACCCAGTGACTCAGGCCGGAAAGGGGATCTTGTTGCGGCAACGCCCGACGCAGCAGCAGGGCGCACAGCGTCGCCTCAATCAGATTGTTGAGGGTGTAGGGCAGATAACCGAGGATGTGCGATCCCATCAGGGAATGCGCGGCAGCAATACCTAACGCCGCGGCGCAAAGCAGCGGGATCCAGTCCAGATAGCGGTGATGGAACAGCACGGGTATCAGAAACGCCGTGGGTAACCATAATCCTGCCAGACTGGCGGTTTTTTGGACAATATTCAGACACGCCAGAGCCAGCAGACAAATGGCAATGCCAGTCAGGAGAGGCACTTTCCAGTTGACCTTTTCCACAAGGAAAGCGGTCGGTTTACTTTTTTCCACGGTGAAAACCTTTTTCTGACTGGCAATGAGCAGCAGGCAGTAACATTGACGCTTGTTTTTGCTGTTATTTATCACCGGCTCACTGGAGATAAGGCCTGTTCAGCCGATTCACGTTGTGTCGGTGTGAATGATTATTATTTTAGGATTATTAGTATGAATTCTACATCACTCTTTCGGCGATAACGAATAATCCGTTACAGAAATAAAACGAGGTTTTCAGGGCTGTTGTTGTGATTGTTTTGCGAAAAGGGGAAATTACCGGCCCGCAGGCCGGAAGACCGTCATCAGATCAGGAAGATTGTGGCGAGGCCGAGGAAAATAAAGAAGCCACCGGTGTCAGTCAGCGCGGTAATCATCACGCTTGAACCGATAGCCGGATCGCGGCCGATGCGCACCATGGTTAACGGAATAATCACACCCATCAGGGCAGCCAGCAGCAGATTTAGGATCATCGCCAGCGTCATCACCGCACCCATCTCCCAGTCGCCGTACAGCAGCCAGGTGACGATACCCATCAGGCCGCCCCAGACTAAACCGTTGATCAGCGCCACGCCGAGCTCCCTGAACATCAGAAATTTCAGGTTTCCTACCTGCACATGGTGCAGCGCCAAACCGCGCACGATCATCGTGATGGTCTGATTACCGGTGTTACCACCAATCCCGGCGACAATCGGCATCAGTGCGGCCAGCGCGACCAGCTGCGAAATCGTATGTTCGAATAAGCCGATAACGCGCGACGCAATAAAAGCGGTACAAAGATTGATCGCCAGCCACGCCCAGCGGTTACGGACCGCTTTGCCGACCGGAGAAAACACATCCTCTTCCGGGCTCAGACCCCCCATGCGGCGCAGATTGCTGTCGGTATCGTTGTTGACGAAGTCGACGATCTCTTCCACCGTCAGGCGCCCCATCAGCTTGCCTTTTTTATCCACTACCGGTGCGGTAATCAGGTCATAACGTTCGAACGCGCTGGCGGCATCTTCTGCTTTGTCTTCCGGCTCAAAGCTGGTGAGATCGGTAATCATCACGTCGGCGACTTTCGTCTCCGGCGGGTTGAGCAAAATCGCGGTCAGCGGCAGTTCGCCGAGCAGGGTATTTTTGCGATCGGTAATAAACAACTTGTCACTGGCCTGTGGAATACGTTTTTGCAAACGCAGAAAGCGCTGTACGGTCGCGAGAGTGACGTCCGGGCGGACGGTCATCAGCTCGAAATCCATGATACGGCCCACGCATTCTTTGTTGAACTTCATGACTTCGCGGACTTTTTCCCGCTGCTTCGGTTCCAGCGACGTGAGTACGCGGCCTGTCAGATCACGCGGCAGGTATTCCGCCAGATATACCTGATCGTCCACGTCGAGCAGCGACATGGTTTTCAGCAGGTCTTTGTCGCTCATTTCTTCGATCAGGCTATCCCAGACGGTTTCTGAGACCTCGACCAGCGCTTTACCGCGCGCGGCCGGTTCGACCAGCCGCCACAGCGCCAGTCGTTCGCGGATCGGTAACGCTTCCAGTACGTCGGCGACGTCGGCTGCGTGGAGTTTTTGTACCCTCGCGCTGAGTTCTGCGGTGTAGTCCATGAGTTGTGCGCGCGTGGCGTCATCAACCTCAATCTCTTCCCCGAGAATACTGTCGGCGAGTTCATCGGTGTTGAGCAGCAGATCGAGGATCCGGCGGCGACTTTCCGCCAGCTTTTGGCCGTAATTCTTTGGTTTTTCGGCAGACATTCAGGGTCCTTTCTCTTTTTTACGTCCGGCAGGCCTTCAGGGCGCCGGTATGGATTTCGTCGTATCAGTGTGTTCAGGACGTGCTTCGGTCTGCGCTTCGCGTTGAGTTTGCTTTTGATTCTGATGATGCGAATACGCGCCGACAGCGGAGTAGACCAGACGTCCGAACAAAATAATAAAGCTTATCGACAACACAATTTTCGTCATCAACTTGATGTTGGATTTTCGAGACATAGTAAAGTCCGTTAAGGGGATTTTTGCTCCGGTGGCAGTGATAAAAGATGTAAATGATAACGGTTACAATATAACGCACAACTAAACGACTCTCCAGATAAAGGCAAAAAGCAAAAAGTGCGGTTTATTTTCACGGATAAGTGAAGTCGCGGGATGACATTACCATTCAGACAATCTATATGTTTAAAGTTAATCTCATTGTTTTGAATGTATTTGTTAATTTGTTAATCACGTGAGAAATTGTTTAAGGTCTTTTTAGTCAAAAATTTGAAGAATGTGTTTATTGATCAGTATCAAGAGCATTAATATAAAGCCGATTAGAATTCAGCTCTATTTTGGATTTATGACACCGACCTCCGCTGTTTTTCTTTTTTCCTGCTGGTTTCTGTGAAATGACATTTTTATGACGATAATTGAATGCGGAGCCTGTCGTCATTGTCGCCCGACGATTTCATGATGCCCGTTTCATCCTGATACCTTTACTGCGGCATGACTCATATCCGCAAAACTGACGATGGACCCGATGCAAAAATTCTTTTCCTGGAATGCACTGCGCCATAAATGGTGGGGACTTCCGATCTTCTGCGCGATGGTGTTGATCCCCATCACCTCCTGGCTCTCTCCGATCATTACGTTGCCGGAAGGTCGCACATATCTGATTTATATGCCGCTCGCGACCTGCGTGGCGCTGCTGATGGTCTTTGACTGGGCGGCATTCCCCGGCATCGTGCTGGCACTGTTCCTGCGCTATTACCTGCGCGTGGGTGTGGAAATGGGCACGCTGATGACGGTGATTTACTTCACGTCACTGTTTCTTGCCTGGCTGGGATATCGCTGGCAGGCGGGAAGCCGCTGGTCCGCGCCGCTCGGATTGATGAGTCAGCCGTGGGTACGCGTCGGCTGGCTGCTGATTTTCCTGACGTTCTTCTTCATTATTGTGCTGCAAATCGTAGTGGAAAGTGGTCTGCTGCCGCAGTATCTGGGCATGGCGACCCGCGAATTCATGACGCTGCGTACGCTGATTAATCTTCAGTCCATGATTCTGGGGATCCTGCTTAACTCGCATCTGATTTATCTGGTGATCCGCATTCTGCGGCAGCCACGTTACTGGCGCGTGTTACGCATGATGTTGCGTAAGCAGTGCGCACCGAGCGTGAAGTCTTTGGAAATCGTGGTGTGGTTTACGCTTCTGTGTACGATGGTAGGGTTGCTGTGCATCGAGGGGCTGAGCGAGCCTTTCATGAAAATTTTGCTCAGTGATTATACGCTCACGCTGTTGTTCCCGGTGCTGCTGTTCGGCGCACTGCGTTACGGCTATTACTTCATCAGCATCGTGTGGACCGTTATCCTCACCATTCTGTTTCATAACTATCAGGGCTTTATCTCTGAGCAAAACTTTATTCATAATCTGGTTTTTGTCTCCGCCCTGATGCTGGTTTATACCTTCACGCTGTTGCTGATGGCGGTGATTTCTTCACGCCAGCGGCTGCTGATGAAAAAATTCAGAGCGGCAGCGCTGCAGGATCCGGTATTTGGTCTGCCTAATCTGCGAGCTTTTAACCGGGATTTGGCGGTATATCCGCGCTCGCTGCTGTGCTTTGTACGTGTTTCGGATATGGATGTGCTGAGCCGTAATTACGGAATGCAGCTACGTATCCAGTTCAAACGGCAGCTGGCGATGGGGCTGAAGCCTTACTTACAGCCCGGTGAAAAAGTCTATCACCTGCCGGGCTACGATCTGGTCCTGCGGCTGAACTGTGACAATGTCGACGAAAAGCTTATTAAGTTGTATGAGTACGTTGAAGATTTTCGGCTGATCTGGAACGGTTTACCGCTGCATCCGAATATCGGTTTGTCTTACTGCACGGTCTATTCGCCGGTCGAACATCTGCCGATTTTGCTGGGTGAACTGAGCGGGATTGCCGAAATGTCGCTGACCACCGGAAAGCCGGAATCGAATAAAAGCGATCACAGCCAGGTGCAGACTGAAATCAGAGACAAAGTCGATATGCTGCATAAAATCCAGCGCGCGCTGGATGACGACCGATTTGTACTGATGGCACAACCGATCCTGGGCGTGCGCGGAGACAGCTATCATGAAATTCTGCTGCGCATGTCGGAAGGTTCAGATAAAGCGCTGATCATGCCAGATAAATTCCTGCCAGTGGTGCACGAATTTGGTCTGTCGTATCAGATGGATATGTGGGTGCTCAGGCACGCGCTGATGTTTATCAGCCAGAACCGCGTGCGGCTGCCGAGCCTGCGTTTTGCCGTCAACTTTACGCCATCAACCCTGTGCCGCCCGACGTTCACCCGCGATTTCAAAGCGCTGATGAAGGAGTTCGAGGTGGAACCCTTCCAGATCGTGCTGGAAGTCACCGAGTCGCACTTATTGCAGGACGTGAAGTACGCGGACTACGCCATGCGTGAGCTGCGCCACTACGGTTGCCGTATCGCTATAGATGACTTCGGGACGGGCTACGCCAGCTATGGCCGCCTGAAAGCGATTGAGGCCGATATCCTTAAGATTGACGGTAGCTTTGTGCGCAACATGCTGACAGATTCGCTGGATAGCTACATCGTGCAGTCGATTTGCCAGGTGGCGCGGATGAAGCATCTGGCGATTGTGGCGGAATATGTGGAAACCGAAGAGCAGAAAGCGGCACTGCACGCGCTGGGCGTGGATTATATGCAGGGTTATCTGGTCGGAAAACCGCAACTTTTATCGACGCTGCTGGACGTGCCACAAGCCTGACACGCAGATATAGTACTTACGAAAAAGCCCTCAGTGCACAACGTGCCTGAGGGCTTTTTGTTTGGCCATCCAGCGTCATCGCATGACGCAAAACCGCTTAGCTTTCTTTCGCTTCGCCGTCTTCTTCTTCCAGCATCAGTTTCCAGCCGGTCACGTCATCCCAGTAACTTTGCTCGCGCTCAAAATCGAGCTGAACCAGGTTATTCTGCGCCAGATAACCCGCAGGGAAGCGCAGCGTCCAGTGATTATCATCCGTCGATAACCGCAGGGATTCCGGTGTGGTGGTGGACTGGCGCTGGTTATTGAGTAAAGCACCGAGGCGCAATAACTGGATCAGAGGAATGTAATGCTTCTTCTTGAACAGGTTGAGGCGCGGCAGCTCTTCGAGCTTGATCGCTTTACGATGAAAACGCACGATAGTCGCCAGCAACGTTTGTTGTTCCTGATTAAACCCCGGCAGATTGGTGTTTTGCAGGATGTAAGAAGAGTGGCGGTGCATGCCGGTGTGGTTAATGCTAAGGCCCACTTCATGCAACATGGCACTGAATTTCAGCAGCGACTCCAGCTGTGGCTGAACCAGCTTGGTGTTTTGCGCCAGCCACTGGCTGTATAGCTGCTCGGTGGTTTCCAGCACGCGGCGCGCCTGTTCCCGGTCAATATTGTAGTGTTCGGCAAGACTTTTCGCTGTACGGGTACGGATATCCTGATGACGGAAACGGCCTTCCATTTCGTACAGCACGCCTTCACGCAACGCACCGTCGGAAAGACGAAGTTCTTTAACCGCCAGCGCATCAAACACGCCGCGCAAAATAGCCAGGCCCGGCACAAATACCGACTGACGATCTTCCGACAGCCCCGGTAAATCCAGCGCATCGAAACTCTTAAAATCCAGTACCGCTTCGGTGAGCATTTCCAGACGTTCCGGCGTGATGAGGCCATCTTTCTCGCCCATTTCGACCAGCACTTCATGGGCGGCTTTGATGCTGCCGGAGGCACCGAGCGCATACTGCCAGCCTTGCAGACGGTACTGCCACGCCAGCGTTTCCAGCTTTTGTGCGGCGGCGAGCTGTGCACGTTTGAAATTGCTGCGGCTGATTTCCCCGTTCGGGAAAAACATCTGCGCAAAGCTGACGCAGCCCATGCGGCGGCTTTCGGCAAGCAACGGCTCGAAGTCTTCGCCGATGACCAGTTCCGTAGATCCGCCCCCGATATCAACGACCAGTTTGCGACCTTTTTCCGGTTGCGTATGCTCCACGCCCATGAAAATCAGACGCGCCTCTTCCTGACCGGAGATGATTTCGATCGGGTAGGGGATGACTTCTGCGGCACGCTTGAGGAATTCCTCAGCATTCACCGCCTGACGCAGAGTATGCGTCCCGACGATAGTGACGTTGTTATCCGGAAAGCCTTGCAGGCGTTCGGCAAACAAAGCCAGGCAATCCAGCCCGCGTTGAATGGCTTCTTCACTGAGCACATTTTTACTGTCGAGGCCGTCAGCCAGATGAACGCGCTGCTTCAGGCGGCCTAACACCTGCAAGGCGCCGTTGACGACGCGCGCAATCACCATGTGGAAACTGTTCGATCCAAGATCAATCGCCGCAATTTCCTGTGGCTTGGCACTCAATGAGCTGTTTTTAAGGGGCATAATCGTGTAACGCTCCAGGGGGTTCAGGCTTGCTGACTCTGTTGTTCCAGATCTTTCAAATATTCGTAAATCGCCAGTTGCGCACGGACTTTGCGGCGATTTCCGCGTGGAACATACCGGTTGCTCAGTTCTTTATCAATCACTCTGGCTTTGACTGTGTCATTAAACAGCAACTCCAGAATGTCCAGCACGCGCTGTTTGAGACGCGGATCGAGCAGCGCCACCGCTACTTCGATACGGTAATCGATATTGCGCGTCATCCAGTCGGCGGACGACAGGAAGACTTTGGCATCGCCGCCGTTTTCGAATACGTAAACGCGGTCATGCTCGAGATAACGGTCAATGATGCTGGTGACCTGAATGTTTTCGCTGAATCCCGGCAGATTGGGCACCAGTGAACACATACCGCGGATCAGCAGACGGATTTTTACCCCAACGTTGGACGCCACGTAAAGACGGTCGATCAGCCCTTTATCCACCAGGTTGTTGATTTTCAGCGTAATGCCACCGGTTCCACCGGCCTGAACGTTAGCGATTTCACGGTCGATCAGACGGTAAAGCATGTCGCGCGAGTTTTGCGGCGACACCATCAGATGCTCGAATGAGACCGGGCGGTAAGGGTTCTCGATGAAGTTAAACACCCTGCGGACTTCGTTGGTGATGCGCGCATCTGCGGTGAGCAACGAATAGTCGGTGTATAGACGGGCAGTTTTCTCGTTAAAGTTCCCGGTCCCAATATGAGCATAGCGGACAATTTCGTCGCCTTCGCGGCGGGAAATAAGAAAGAGTTTTGCGTGAATTTTCAGGCCAGGCGCAGAGAAAATAACGTGTACACCGGCTTCAGTCAGACGTTTCGCCCAGTGAATATTCGCCTCTTCGTCGAAACGCGCCTGCAGCTCAACCACCACGGTCACTTTCTTGCCGTTGTGCGCTGCGTGGATCATCGATTCGATAATCCGCGAGTCTTTGGCGACACGGTAGATATTGATTTTGATCGACAGCACGTTCGGATCGAACGATGCCTGACGCAGCAGCTCAAGCACGTGCTCGAAGGTGTGATAAGGATAATACAGCAACACGTCCTGCTCGCGGATGGCGGCAAAGCCGTTGCGGAATTTATCGAACCACAAATGGCGCAGGCGCGGCAGAGGACGGTTCACCAGATTGGCTTTACCGACATTCGGGAAGCCGATGAAGTCTTTAAAGTTGTGGTAACGGCCACCGGCTATCACCGAATCGTAGTTGGAGATCCCGAGCTTACCGCGCAGTAATTCCACCATTTCATTAGGCATATCGCGCTGATAAACAAAACGCACCGGCTCTGCGGTCAGTCGCTGTTTCAGGCTCGAAGACATCAGCTCCAGCAGGCTCGATTCCATTTCCGTGACCAGATCGTATTCGGCATCACGGGTCATTTTCATCGAATAAGCGTTCAGCGTATCGTAATCAAAGAAGCCTTTGAAAATGTCGTCGAGGCAATAACGCAGAATGTTATCAAGCAGGATCATCGGCTTGCGGCGACGAGGCGCTTCCGGCGGCAGATTCACAAAACGCGGTACTTTGTCTGACGGGATTTCCAACAGCGCATAATGGATCTCATCGCCGCGGATAATTTCGACCGCCAGATAGGTGTAATCGTCTTTAAGGAACTGCACCAGATTGGTGTCGTGATTAATGAGGATCGGCGTGATGTGCTGGCGCAGGTGATGTTTGAAATACTGACGCAGCCAGAGCTGCTGATTTTCTGACACCTGACGCTCGTTAATCAGGAAGATCTGATTACGCGCCATCTCCAGTAACAGGTCGTTATAAAGGCTGTCGAATTCCTGATCGATCCGCAGGACTTTCGCCTGAATCTTTTTCAGCAAATGCCGCGATGCGCCGAGAAAACCCTGTTCTTCACTGATGAGGATCCGTCGTTTTAAGTCGGCAAAGCGGACTTTGTAAAACTCATCAAGGTTATTGGAATAAATGCCTAAAAACCGCATCCGTTCGATCAGGGGATTACTTTTGTCCGCTGCTTCCTGCAAAACGCGTTCATTGAAGGACAGCCAGCTTAGTTCTTTCTCGATATAAAGCTTTTCCTGACCCATTTTCACTCCGTTCGTTTAGCGTGCAACCTGGCCCATACAGGCGAAATCCGCCTGAAAACACCGCAATTTAGCTCACCATCATCTTCGTGCTGTTCGCTTTTCCAACGGTCAACGTAACAGGAAGCCTTTTGTGTGAGGGGCCTAGTGTCTACTAACAATATTGCGAAAGATTGACAGGAAAGTCCAACATAACAGGGAGAGTTTTATCAGATGAAATAAAAGAGGGGAAAACGCAGGAGATATGCAGGAAAAGTCTTACCGGTGAAGGACATTCACGCCCTTCACCAGCAGAAAATTGACCCGGACTGTATGAATTAAATCAGACCGCGCTGGCACCAATTACGGCTTCCGGTTTGATCTGTACCGGTTTGGTTTTGTATTTGGCCAGGAACTGCGGCTGGAAAATACACATGCGAATGGCGCTGCGATATTCCCCGTTCACAAAAAATTCCTGTTTCAGTTCGCCTTCCAGCTCAAACCCTAGTTTGCTGTAGATGTGAATCGCCTTTTTATTTTCTTTATCGACGATTAAATAGAGTTTGTAGAGGTTAAGCACCGAGAAGGCATAATCCATCGCCAGACGCACGGCGTCGCCTGCAAATCCTTTGCCCTGATGCTGCGGGTCAATGATTATCTGGAATTCCGCACGGCGGTGAATATGATTAATTTCCACCAACTCAACAAGGCCGACCGGCCCGCCCTGGAATTCGATAATAAAGCGGCGTTCGCTTTGGTCATGGATATGTTTGTTATACAGATCGGTCAGTTCGACAAATGCCTCATAAGGCTCTTCAAACCAATAACGCATGATGCTGGCGTTATTATCAAGACGGTGAACAAACGACAGGTCATCCTTTTCCAGGGGACGTAATCTGACGCTGTTATTGCTAAACATGGGGTGTTCCTCAAAAAATAAAGCCGTTTTACCTGAGGTAACCTTCTTGGAAATGAAATCTGAAACAACCGTGTTCCAGATGAAGGTCGGCGCACAAACGACGTTTAAACGTGCGCCGGGAACGCCATTATATCGGCTCAACTGTAAACAAGTGTCAAATGACAGGAAATAAAAAACCGGCACGAAGCCGGTTTATAGTGAAATCATCGCGCTTAAGCAGGTTAATCCGCTGCGTAACCCTGATCAGGTAGTGGATTGTTATCCAGCAATGCCCGATCGTTTTTCAGGGATAAACGACCTTCAACGAACCAGCTGACCACCAGCGGATAGATATTGTGCTCCTGCGTTTGTACGCGGGCCACCAAATCGTCCTCGCTGTCATCGCTAAATACCGGCACTTTGGCCTGCAAAATCACCGGGCCGCCGTCGAGCTGCTCCGTCACAAAATGTACCGACGTGCCGTGTTCCGTATCCTGATTTTCAATCGCCTGACGGTGAGTGTGTAAACCCGGATATTTCGGCAGCAGGGAAGGGTGGATGTTGATCATGCGCCCGGCAAAGCGCTGAACGAAGTCGGCAGTAAGGATACGCATGTACCCCGCCAGCACGACCAGGTCCGGCTGGTATTCATCGATAGCATCGGCCAGTGCGACATCAAACGCCGCGCGGTCTTCGTAAGCTTTGACATCCAGCGCGTGCGCAGCAATGTCTGCCAGTCGCGCACGTTCCAGACCGTAAGCGGCGGATTTATTGCTGAAGACAGCGGTGATTTCTGCATTAATTCGTCCCTGCTGGCAGGCATCAATCAGGGCCTGAAGATTACTGCCTTCGCCCGATACCAGAACCACAATCCTTTTCATATCGCTACCTGTCTTCAGTCAGTTGATTTACCCGATTACTCAATTACCACGCGTTCGGCGGAGTAAGAGGCTTTAACATAGCCAATTTTCCACGCTTTCTCGCCATTGTCATTGAGTAAAGCAATCGCCTGATCGGCCAGTTCAGCCGGAAGGGCCACAACCATGCCCACGCCACAGTTAAAGGTGCGGTACATTTCGTGACGGCTGACGTTACCGGTGGTCTGCAACCAGGTGAAAACATCCGGCCACTGCCAGCTGGATTCGTTGATGATGACCTGAGTGTTATCCGGCAATACGCGAGGGATATTTTCCCAGAAGCCGCCACCGGTCAGATGCACGATACCGTGGACATCAACGTTTTCGATCAGGTTCAGGATCGATTTCACGTAAATCTTGGTCGGTGCCAGCAGGTGATCGGCAAGCGGTTTACCTGCCAGATCGGTGGTTTCCGGATTGGTGTTGCTGACTTCGAGAATTTTGCGTACCAGAGAGTAACCGTTGGAATGCGGGCCACTGGCGGCAAGACCGATCAGCACGTCGCCGTCAGCGACTTTGCTGCCGTCGATAATTTCTGATTTTTCCACCACGCCGACGCAAAAACCTGCCACGTCATAATCTTCGCCGTGATACATACCCGGCATTTCAGCGGTTTCACCCCCGACTAACGCACAGCCAGACTGCTTACAGCCTTCGGCGATACCAGTTATCACGCTGGCGGCAATATCGACGTCCAGTTTGCCGGTGGCGTAGTAATCGAGGAAGAACAGCGGTTCAGCACCCTGAACGATCAAATCGTTGACGCACATCGCGACCAGATCGATACCGATAGTATCGTGGCGTTTCAAATCCATCGCCAGACGCAGCTTGGTGCCAACGCCGTCGGTGCCCGAAACCAGTACGGGTTCACGGTATTTTTGCGGCAATGCGCAGAGGGCACCAAAACCGCCCAGTCCACCCATGACTTCAGGGCGGCGAGTCTGTTTTACTACACCTTTAATGCGATCTACCAATGCGTTACCGGCATCGATATCTACGCCTGCGTCTTTATAGCTGAGAGAGGTTTTGTCGGTCACTGCGAAGTCCCCACGGCGGTTTGGGTTGGTGGTTGAAGAATAAAGCGGGGCAATTCTAACAGCGCAGGCAAACGTTTGCGAGCGCCTTATGCGATGACCCTTTTTGGGCTGTCTATACTCTATCGGGGTTCCTGATGATCCAGATCAGGCAATTGGCTGTAGCATTGAAAAAAAATGGCGTTATAATCTCGCGATTTTTTTTTGCAGCTCAACCACCTTAGGAGAATAAACAATGAAGATCGTCGAGGTGAAACACCCGCTGGTGAAACACAAGCTGGGCCTGATGCGTGAGAACGACATCAGCACGAAACGTTTTCGCGAACTGGCTTCTGAGGTGGGAAGTCTGCTGACGTATGAAGCGACTGCCGATTTAGAAACTGAGAAAGTCACCATCGAAGGCTGGAACGGTCCGGTTGAAATCGATCAGATCAAGGGTAAGAAAATTACCGTTGTGCCTATCCTGCGTGCCGGTCTGGGCATGATGGAAGGCGTTCTGGAGCACGTACCAAGCGCGCGTATCAGCGTCGTGGGCGTGTACCGTGACGAAGAAACCCTGAAACCTGTACCCTATTTCCAGAAGCTGGTTTCTAACATCGAAGAACGTCTGGCGCTGGTGGTTGACCCGATGCTGGCGACCGGTGGCTCGATGATTGCAACCATCGACCTGCTGAAAAAAGCGGGCTGCCAGAGCATCAAAGTGCTGGTGCTGGTGGCTGCACCGGAAGGGATTGCCGCGCTGGAATCCGCGCACCCGGACGTTGAGCTGTACACCGCCTCGATTGATCAGGGGCTGAACGAAAAAGGCTACATCATCCCGGGACTCGGTGATGCGGGCGATAAGATATTTGGTACGAAATAAGCAGCAAGCAATAGCCGACTGAGAAGTCGGCTTTTTTTTGATTTTTTTTTACTCGTCAAATACAACATCATTTCACAGAGGATCAATCCATGACCCGTCGTGTCATCGGGGTAAGCGAACGTCCGCCTTTACTGCAGACAATCCCCCTGAGTTTCCAGCATCTGTTTGCCATGTTTGGTGCCACCGTTCTGGTACCCATTCTGTTCAAAATCAACCCGGCAACGGTGCTGCTGTTCAATGGCATAGGGACTTTGCTGTATTTATTTGTGTGTAAAGGGAAAATACCGGCTTATCTCGGTTCCAGCTTTGCGTTTATCTCACCGGTGCTGTTACTGCTGCCGATGGGTTATGAAGTGGCGCTGGGCGGATTTATCGCCTGCGGGCTGTTGTTCTGTCTGGTGGCGCTGATCGTCAAGAAGGCGGGTATCGGCTGGATCAACGTGATGTTCCCGCCGGCGGCGATGGGCGCAATCGTTGCCGTCATCGGGCTGGAACTGGCGGGCGTGGCGGCGAATATGGCCGGACTGCTGCCTGCCGATGGCGCGCCGGTGGATTCCACCGCAGTGATCATTTCCGTCGTGACGTTGTCGGTGACCATTCTGGGTTCAGTGTTGTTCCGCGGTTTCCTGGCGATCATTCCGATCCTCATCGGTGTGCTGGTCGGCTACGCGCTGTCGTTCTTTATGGGCGTGGTGGATGTGTCTGCCATCGCGAATGCTCACTGGTTTGCGCTGCCAACGTTCTATACCCCGCGCTTTGAGTGGGTGGCGATTTTGACCATTCTGCCTGCCGCGCTGGTGGTGATTGCAGAACACGTCGGGCATCTGGTCGTGACGGCAAACATCGTCAAAAAAGATCTGCTGCGCGATCCGGGCCTGCACCGTTCGATGCTGGCAAACGGCTTGTCTACCGTACTTTCCGGTTTCTTCGGTTCTACGCCGAACACCACTTACGGCGAGAACATTGGCGTGATGGCCATCACCAAGGTTTACAGCACCTGGGTGATTGGCGGCGCGGCGATTCTGGCGATCCTGCTGTCGTGCATCGGAAAATTAGCGGCAGCCATTCAGGCCGTACCGGTGCCAGTAATGGGCGGTGTCTCCTTGCTGCTGTACGGCGTGATCGGCGCATCCGGTATCCGCGTGCTGATTGAATCGAAAGTCGATTACAACAAAGCGCAGAACCTGATCCTGACGGCGGTTATCCTGATCATCGGCGTCAGCGGTGCCAAGATCCACATTGGCGCGGCGGAGCTCAAAGGCATGGCGCTGGCGACCATCGTCGGCATTTTCCTCAGCCTGCTGTTTAAAGTGATTGAGATCTTCCGCGGTGAAGAAAAGATCATTGATATCGAAGACGAACGGGAAAATCCGCCAGTCTGATCGTTGAATTTCAGCTGAAACACCTGACCGGCGGGCGCAGTGCTTTCCGGTCAGGTGCTCGGATCACAAGCGGTTGCACTCGGCACAGTTCAATTTGCTGCGGATCCTTGCTAGAATTCGGTCGTTCCTTTTTATTGACATGACAACATCTGCGGTCTTCATACCGCTTCGGTTGAGGTGCTTCTGAATACGCCGGCACAGCTTTCCCTGCCACTTTATCTTCCCGATGATGAAACCTTTGCCAGTTTTTATCCGGGTGAGAATCCCTCTCTGCTTTCTGCGATTCAGACCGCATTGCATCAGGAACACGGCACCTATATTTATTTCTGGTCACGTGAAGGCGGCGGCCGCAGTCATCTTCTTCACGCAGCCTGCGCTGAATTATCCCAGCGCGGTGAAGCCGTGGGTTACGTGCCTTTAGATAAACGCGCCTATTTTGTGCCTGAAGTATTGGACGGCATGGAGCATCTTGCGCTGGTCTGTATCGATAACATCGAAGGGATCGCCGGCGATGACGAATGGGAAGCTGCGGTTTTCCATCTGTATAACCGCATTCTTGAAACAGGCCGTACGCGTCTGTTTATTACCGGCGATCGTCCGCCGCGTCAGCTGAATCTCAGCCTGCCGGATCTGGCGTCACGTCTCGACTGGGGACAAATCTACAAGCTTCAGCCGCTTTCCGACGAAGAGAAACTTCAGGCATTGCAGTTGCGCGCCAAACTGCGCGGATTTGAACTGCCGGAAGACGTCGGCCGTTTCCTGCTCAAACGTTTGGATCGTGAAATGCGCACGCTGTTTATGACGCTTGATCAGCTCGATCGCGCTTCTATCACCGCACAGCGTAAACTGACGATCCCGTTCGTGAAGGAAATTCTGGGGTTGTGAACGGAGGATGTCCGGGTTCGCATCACGAACCCGAACGGACGAGCGGAATTACAAAATGTCTTTCACCTGTTCCGGCGGACGCCCTAAACGTGCTTTGCCGTTGGCCAGCACGATCGGACGTTCAATCAGCTTCGGATTTTCCGCCATTGCCTGCAACAGCTGCGCTTCGCTCAGGCTTTTATCGGCCAGACTGAGTTCCTTATAAATCTCTTCGCCTTTACGCATCAGCTGGCGCGCAGAGCTGAAACCCAGCTTTTTCAGTAAATCCTGCAACGTGGCAACCGTCGGCGGCGTTTCCAGATACAAAATCACCTCCGGCTCGATCCCGGCGTCTTCCAGCAATTTCAGCGTTTCGCGGCTCTTGGAGCAGCGCGGGTTGTGATAAATCGCGACATCATGTGCCATAACATTCTCCCTTAAAGATTCAAAGTCAGCCTTTCTGATACTGACGGAAACGGCCCTGCAGCTGACGAAGCTGGTCGATACGCGCATCGTAACGGGCCTGTTCCAGACTGCCTAGTTTCTGCAATGCGCTGGCGTTACTCAGCATTTCAATAGCCTGATCCAGACGTCCGATCAGCGCCATGCTTTCTGCACGGGCGGCCAGCTCCTGCGCGCGTAAACCCTGCGCGGCAGACGCCTGGGACAGCAGATCCCAGCCGTTCGGATCGCCCGGATAGGTGAAGGTATAGCGGTTAAGGATCTTGCTGGCGTTGGCCGGTTTCGCGCCTTCGAGATAGGCATTCGCCAGATTGAGCTGAAGCACCGGATTAGAGCTGGTGGCCGCGCCTGCCTGCTCCAGCCGGGCGATGGCCTGCGGGGCGCGTTTGCTTTCGATATCGTTATCGGTGGAGAGATCCAGCAGCCATTCGTTGCTCGGATTTTGCACCATCAGCGGTTCCAGAATCGCCCGCGCCTGATCGTATTTCTTCGCTTTGTAAAATTGCAGCGCCTGACCGTATTTCGCCGCCAGCTGTTCGCGCACGTTACCGTCGCTCAGCTTTTGCAGATAATCATCGGTCAGCGGGAAACTTTCCGAGCCGTACATCCCTAACATGCGCACTTTCGCCATCAGGTAGTTTTGTGAAGACTGCACGACAGTGTGCGGCATCTGATTGGCGCGGTTACGCACGTCGGCGAGACGGCTGTCGGGAAGGGGGTGCGTCAGCAACATTTCCGGCGGACGGGTGGAATAACTCGCCTGATCGGCAAGTTTTTGCAGGAACGCGGGCATTGCCTGCGGATCAAAGCCTGAGCGCTGGAGCACCTGCAAACCGATACGGTCGGCTTCCTGCTCGTTGCCCTGCGTGAAGCTGATCATTCCCTGCTGCGTGCCGGCCAACGTACCGGTCAGCGCTGCCATACCCATTTGCGGGCTGGCCATCGCCAGCAGGATTGAACCGAGCGCACCGACCCAGGTCAGCGGCGCATTACGTTGTTGATCTTCCATCGCACGGGCCAGATGGCGCTGGGTAACGTGGGAGATTTCGTGCGCCATGACCGAGGCCAGCTGGCTTTCATTATCGGTATAACGGAACAACGCCGAGTGCAGTACCACGTTGCCGCCGAAGAAGGCGAAGGCATTCAGCTCGTCATTATTGACGATGAAGAAATGGAATGGCGTGCGGACGGAATAGGCATGTGCCACCAGACGCTGCCCGAGTTCGTTGATGTACTGATTGAGCAGCGGATCGTTAATCAGCGGCGTACTGGCGCGCATCTGACGGACGTAAAAATCGCCCATCTGTAATTCCTGATTAATGCTCAGCGTGCCGCCCGCTGTGGTGCCGATATCCGGTAACTGATCGCTTACCGGCGGTGCCAAAGGCGAGTTGGTGTTTTTGGAGGAAGAGGTCACCGGCGTTGACCAGAATGAACTGTCGTCAGCGCCTGCCGGGAAAATTGCGCCAGTGAACAGGCTGCCAAGACACAGGGCGATCACCGTTTTTTTCAACCGCATTACCATAAACATTTGCTTCCCAATAAGTGAACCGCACATCGATGAGCTTTAAGAGCTTTTATTTCATGAACTGGCGAAGTGAGCATTATTTTCTGGCGCTATTGTTGGCGCTGAACTCTATAGTAGCTATCCTCGTGGGAGTTTAAAACACTCCGCTGGCTTCAGTTGTGTGACAACGAATTTAAAAGATAGTTACTTGTGTCTGAGCGCGCAGGGAACGAACAGCGCAATCCAACAGGCAATAAAATCTCAGGAGCGTTCTCAGATGTTAGACATGTTATTACAGTGGTATCGCCGCCGCTTTACCGACCCGCAGGCCATTGCGCTGCTGGCGATCCTGGTCGCCGGTTTTTGTATCCTTTACTTTTTTAACGGTATTCTGGCACCGCTGCTGGTGGCGATTGTGCTGGCATATTTACTGGAATGGCCGACCGTGCGCCTGCAACACATCGGGCTTTCACGCACGGTGGCGGTGAGCGTGGTACTGCTGCTGTTTGCAGGGATCCTGATGTTAGGGATTCTGGTGATTGCGCCGGTTACGTGGCAGCAGGGCGTCAATTTGCTGGCGGATTTACCGAGCATGCTTAACCGTTTCTACGATTTTGCCGCCACGTTGCCCAAGCGTTATCCGGCGCTGGTGGATGCAGGCATTATCGACATGATGGCTGAAAATATGCGCAGCAAGCTCTCGGGGCTCGGTGAATCGGTGGTGAAATATTCCCTCGCCTCTTTGGTCGGGTTACTGACGCTGGCCATTTACCTGATCCTGGTGCCGATGATGGTGTTCTTCCTGCTCAAAGACAAAGAGCAAATGCTCAACGCTGTGCGCCGCGTTTTGCCGCGCGATCGCGGGCTGGCGGGACAGGTCTGGGCGGAGATGAATCAGCAGGTCACCAATTATATTCGCGGCAAAGTCCTTGAGATGATTATCGTCGGCGTTGCGACGTATCTGGTGTTCTGGGTGATGGATTTGCGCTATTCGCTGCTGCTGGCGGTCCTGGTAGGGATTTCAGTGCTGATCCCCTACATCGGTGCGATGTTGGTCACCATTCCTGTCGTGATTGTCGCGATGTTCCAGTGGGGGCTCGGCGCAGATTTCTGGACGCTCATTGTCGCCTACCTGGTGGTGCAAGGGCTGGACGGCAACGTCATCGTACCTTTGCTGTTCTCCGAAGCGGTGAACCTGCATCCGCTGGTGATCATCTTGTCGGTGGTGGTGTTCGGCGGTCTGTGGGGATTCTGGGGGGTGTTCTTTGCGATACCGCTGGCGACGCTGGTCAAAGCCGTCGTTCACGTCTGGCCGGATGAATTGCTGAACGAAACGGCCTGAGCCCATCATTCTCTGATTCAAATAAAAAAAGCGCGTCTGCGCTTTTTTTTATGAACGTGGATCAGGCGGCAATAATCAGGCTGATTTCTCGTTCAGATAGGCCATCACGATGTCATGGTGATTGGTGGTTTTGAAGTCGTCGAACACTTTCTCAACCTTGCCATTGCCGTCGAGCAGGAAGCTGATGCGGTGAATGCCGTCGTAGGTTTTGCCCATAAAGGATTTCTCACCCCAGACGCCAAACGCCTCGCACACCTGATGATCTTCATCGGACAGCAAGGTGAAGTTCAGCAGTTCTTTCTCGGCAAAACGAGACAGTTTTTCAGGTTTATCCGTGCTGATCCCCAGCACTTCCACACCCTCACTTTTCAACTGATCCATGTTATCGCGCAGTCCGCAGGCCTGTACGGTACAGCCCGGGGTCATAGCTTTTGGATAAAAATAGACCAGGACTCTCTGTCCCTGGAAGTCGGCCAGATTAATTTGTTCACCGTCTTGATCGGGTAAACTAAATTGCGGCGCAGGATCACCGGCTTTCAGTGGGCTCATTGTCTTTCTCCGTATCACTTAGCGATTACTGCAGTTTATTTTCATTCTCAGAATAACTAACGACGTTAATACTGCCTTGCGCATTCAGTTCTGTACATAGCTGATGGAAGGCTTGCTCAATAATTGCCGGATCGGTATTCGCCGCGCTGTGTGCCGTCATCTGGATAGAGAGCTGCGCTGGCGTGCTGGCATCGGCTGGCCGGGTTTTTGAGGCCAGTTCTGCAATGTTCATCTGGTGCGTGTCGAATAAATCGGTAAAGCGCTCGATCAGGTGCGGGGAGTCTTTAACTTCCACTTTCACCCAAACGGTGGCAGGCATCGGCGGGCGAACCGGTGCGCTGGTGCGTTTCATCACGATAAGCAATTCCAGCTCGGCGCCTTTTTGCGGCAGCGTGGATTCAATCAGCGTGATGGCGTTCCAGCTGCCGGAGAGCAGCATGATGAAAGTAAACTCGTCACCGAGCATCGCCAGACGGCTATCCTCGATATTGCAGCCGCAGCTGCTGACCTGGCGGGTGATGGTATTGACGATACCAGAGCGATCGGCACCTAAGGCGGTGATAACCAGATAATGTTGTTGTGGCTGCGGCAAAATGGCTGTTCCTGTCGTGCTTGGGAGTATTCCCAAGGTAAACATAAAAAAAACCGTCGGACAAGCGCTTACAACACGTTGATTGCTTGCTTTTGCAGTGGTGTCAAAAGTACCATGAGTGACCTGTTTGTGGAGGGGAAGGTCAATGTTTACGGGAAGTATTGTTGCACTGGTTACGCCGATGGACACCAAAGGTGCTGTCGATCGCGCGAGTCTGAAAAAACTGATTGATTATCATGTGTCCAGTGGTACTGCGGCGATCGTTTCCGTTGGCACGACAGGCGAGTCGGCTACGCTTAGCCATGACGAACACGGTGACGTGGTCATGCAAACGCTGGAACTGGCCGACGGGCGCATCCCTATTATCGCAGGCACCGGTGCTAACGCCACCGCCGAAGCGATTTCTCTGACACAACGTTTTGAAAAGAGTGGCGTTGTGGGCTGTCTGACAGTCACACCTTATTACAACCGTCCTACGCAGGAAGGCCTGTATCAGCACTTCAAAGCCATCGCTGAAAGCACCTCACTGCCGCAAATTCTCTACAACGTGCCCTCACGCACCGGCTGCGATATGTTGCCGCCGACCATCGCGCGTTTAGCAAAATTAAAGAATATTGTTGCTGTTAAAGAAGCAACAGGGAACTTAAGTCGTGTTAGTCAGATCCAAGTGCTGGTTGATGATGAAGATTTCATTCTGCTGAGCGGCGATGACGCCAGCGGTCTGGACTTTATGCAACTTGGTGGCAAAGGCGTCATTTCTGTCACAGCCAACGTGGCTGCCCGTGAAATGGCTCAACTTTGTGAACTGGCGGCCAGTGGCAATTTTGCCGAAGCACGTCGCCTGAATCAGCGCCTGATGCCGTTGCATCAGCATTTGTTTATAGAAGCAAACCCAATCCCGGTGAAATGGGCCTGTAAGGCACTGGGAATGATGGCAACCGATACTCTGCGTCTGCCTATGACGCCGTTAACAGATGCTGCCCGTCCGGTCGTGGAACAAGCACTTAAAAGCGCCGGTTTGCTGTAACTCTTAGGAAGATTTGATGGCCTCTTTATTTGACAAGAATAGTTTCCAGATGACCCGTTTGCAGAAAACAGCCGTAGCGAAAGTGGTCGGGGTTTCCCTGATTATGCTGCTGGCAGCCTGCTCCAGCGACCAGCGCTACAAGCGTCAGGTCAGCGGTGATGAATCCTACCTCGATGCGCCAGCGCTCAGTGAGCTTAAAGCACCGGCGGGCATGATTCTGCCAGTGCAGAATGGCACCTACGAAATCCGCCAGGGCGCGATGCAAGGCGCGGTGGGCAAACAGCTCGATATCCGTCCACCAATGCAGCCTCTGGCCTTGCTGAACGGCTCACAAACGCAGTTCGCCGGTGACAGCAGTACTGTATTGCTGGAAAACACCGCGCAAAACCGCGATTTGTGGAACAGCGTGGTGAAAGCCGTTCAGCAAAATAATTACAAAATTGCTAACCGTGACGACGCTAACCAGACGCTGACCACCGATTTCGTTGACTGGAATCGTGCAGATGAAGACTTCCAGTATCAGGGCCGTTACCAGATCAGCGTGAAACAGCAGAGCTACCAGTTAGCGCTGACCGTTAAGACGCTTGAGCTGAAACAGCAGGATAAAGCGGTGACCGCATCAGCTGAAATCCAGCGTTATAACAGCCAGATGATGAACTCGATCACCGCCAGCCTCGATAAAGTGCAGCAGGATACGCAGGCGCGTCTCGACAACCGTCGCGTCGGTGAAATCGACGTGCAGAGCGGCGCTGATGATACCGGTTTACCGGTGCTGATCGTGCGTACCACCTACGGCGCAGTGTGGGATCGTTTACCAAATGCACTGGCGAAAGCTGGCATGAAAGTGACCGACAGCAGCCGTCCGCAGGGGACATTGTCCGTTACCTACAAACCGTTGAATGACGATGCGTGGCAGACACTGGGTGCGAAAGATCCGGGCCTCTCTTCCGGTGACTACAAACTTCAGGTTGGCGACCTCGACAACCGCAGTAGCTTGCAGTTCCTTGATCCGAAAGGACATGCTCTCAGCCAGTCGCAGAACGACGCGATGGTGGCGGTCATGCAGGCCGCATTTAGCCAGAGCAGTGCAAAATAATACCAAGGGGCTTCGGCCCCTTTTTACATCTGTTTTTTCCACTGGAGTAAGTAAAGATGCAAAAGTTAGCTGAGTTGTATCGCGGCAAGGCGAAAACCGTCTACACCACTGAAAACCCGGACCTGCTGGTGCTGGAATTCCGTAACGATACGTCAGCACTGGATGGTCAGCGTATTGAGCAGTTCGACCGTAAAGGTATGGTTAACAATAAATTTAACCATTTCATCATGGCTAAGCTGGAAGAAGCCGGGATTCCGACCCAAATGGAACGCCTGCTGTCTGACAACGAAGTACTGGTGAAAAAACTGGATATGGTCCCGGTTGAATGCGTTATCCGTAACCGTGCTGCTGGATCGCTGGTAAAACGTCTGGGCATTGAAGAAGGTCTGGTTTTGAATCCGCCGTTGTTTGATCTGTTTTTGAAAAACGATGCGATGCACGATCCGATGATCAACGAGTCTTATTGCAAAACCTTCGGTTGGGTGAACGAAGAGCACCTGGCGCGTATGAAAGAGCTGAGCTACAAAGCCAACGACGTGTTGACCAAGCTGTTTGACGATGCCGGTCTGATTCTGGTCGATTTCAAACTCGAGTTCGGTCTGTTTAACGGCGAAGTGGTGCTGGGTGATGAGTTCTCACCAGACGGCAGCCGCCTGTGGGACAAAGAGACGTTGAACAAGATGGACAAAGATCGTTACCGCCAGAGTCTGGGTGGCCTGATTGAAGCCTACGAAGAAGTCGCTCGCCGTATCGGTGTGAAACTGGACTAAGCAACGCTTAGTTTTTAGCCCGGACGCGCAATCGTTTCCGTTGCGGGCTTATGCTAAAACGGGTGGTAGTTTCGCCACCCGATCTTTATCCTGCATTTAATTTCCTTTTTTTTACCCTGATTTATTTCATTTAATTCCTCCTGACCTAAAATTACGTCCCTGCGCGGATGGTATAAATCGCGCACGCTGGCTAGTCTTTATAAAAACAGTCTGGAGGTGGAGTATGCGTTGGCAAGGGCGTCGCGAAAGCGACAATGTAGAAGACAGACGCGGACAGGGATCCAGCGGCGGCGGAGGCCTGGGTGGTGGCGGTATGCGCCTGCCAATCCGTGGCAAAAGCGGCATTGTGATTATTATCGTGGTACTGGTCGCCGGGTATTATGGTATCGACCTTTCTCCACTGATTGACGGCGGACAATCCGGCAACGTACAGCGCCAGACGCAATCCCAATCCATCAGCCCGAAAGATGATGAGCAGGCGAAATTCACTTCCGTCATCCTCGCGTCGACGGAAGATACGTGGAAAGACATTTTCCAGAAACAGGGGATGACGTATCGCGAACCGAAACTGGTGATGTATCGTGGCGCGACCCGTACCGGTTGCGGAACCGGCCAGTCGGTGATGGGGCCGTTCTATTGCCCGGCGGACAGCACGGTGTATATCGATCTCTCTTTCTATCAGGAATTGCAGAACAAACTGGGCGCGGGCGGTGATTTTGCACAGGGTTACGTAGTCGCCCACGAAGTAGGTCACCACGTGCAGAATCTGCTGGGCATTGAGCGCAAGGTGCGGCAGTTGCAGCAGGGTGCGTCGCAGGCGGTGGTGAATCAACTGTCGGTGAAAATGGAATTGCAGGCCGACTGCTACGCCGGTGTCTGGGGCCATTCGATGCAGGAGCAAAACGTCCTTGAAGCAGGCGATCTGAAAGAAGCGCTGAACGCCGCACAGGCGATAGGCGATGACCGTTTGCAACAGCAAAGTCAGGGGCGTGTAGTGCCGGACAGCTTTACCCACGGCACCTCTCAGCAGCGCTATGACTGGTTCAAACGCGGTTTCGATACCGGTAATCCGGATCAGTGCAATACCTTCGGCAGCCTCTGATTTCGCGGCGTCTCGACCATTCAGTTCTGGTCTGCCCGCAAAAACTGTTCAATAATCAACGACCGATTCAGAAAGGCTCTCCGGAGCCTTTCTGCCTTTCTGACAGGAAACGCAGGGAACGCTATGGCTTTTCTCGATCCAACCCTTTTGATCTTACTGGTCTTTGCCGGACTGGGCATCATCAGCCACAACAGCGCGGTGACTATCGCGATGTTTTTCCTGCTGACAGTGCGCATCACGCCGCTCAATACCTTCTTCCCGTGGATTGAAAAATATGGCCTGACTATCGGCATTATTATTCTCACCATCGGGGTGATGGCACCGATCGCCAGCGGAAAAATCAGCGCCAGCACCGTGGTCCATTCTTTCTTTCACTGGAAATCCATCGCCGCTATTTTGGTGGGCGTACTGGTATCGTGGCTCGGCGGACGTGGCCTCACGCTGATGGGCACTCAGCCGCATCTGGTCGCCGGTTTACTTGTCGGCACGGTGCTTGGCGTGGCGCTGTTTAAAGGTGTGCCGGTCGGGCCGCTGATCGCCGCCGGGCTGCTCTCCATGCTGGTCGGGAAAACCTGAGATGCCTGTCGTATCGGTCGCATCGTTACAGCAACAGATGCTGCGCGGTGGCGTGCGGCGCGTGCTGGTGTTCAGCGGTGAAGCGGACTGGTGCGTGGCGCAGGCTCTCGAATTTTCGGGCCAAAGCGCGGGGGACTGGTTGTGGATCAGTGATTCGCCGCCTGTGGGAGTGAACGCCTGCTCACCCTCTGCGGCGCATTCGCTTCTCGGTCAGGATTTTTTGCACGGCATTTTTGATGCCCGCACCGGGTTGAACGTGGACGCACTGGCGGCGTTTTCCGGAACACTTAAGGCCGGAAGCTGGTTGATTTTGCTGGTGCCAGACTGGTGCCGCTGGTCGCAATTACCTGACGCCGACAGCCTGCGCTGGAGCGAACAACCACAGGCGATCCCCACGCCGCGTTTTATCCGTCGTTTTCAGGCATTACTGGAAAGCACGCCGCACGTCGCGCTGTGCAGGCAACATCATCCTTTTTCACTTTCCCCTTTACCGCCTGCGCCTGACTGGCTGCCGCCTGATGGCCAACCGACGCCTGAGCAGCAACAGATTTTACAAAGGCTGATGCAGGCCAAATCCGGTGTGTGGGTACTGACTTCGCCGCGCGGTCGCGGTAAGTCGCGTCTTGCGGGAATGCTGACCGCGCAGTGGCCGGGCACCTGCCTGGTGACTGCGCCGGGTAAAGGTGCTGTGAATCAGATCCTCGCCCATGCGCCTGAATCCACCCGTTTTATCGCACCCGATGCCCTGCTGATGATGTGCCGTGAAGCCGCGGTGGATGATGCGGACTGGCTGATTATCGATGAAGCCGCTGCTATTCCCGCACCGATGCTGACGGAGCTGGTGGCGGCTTTCCCGCGAGTATTACTTACTACCACGGTTCAGGGTTACGAAGGCACCGGGCGCGGATTTCTGCTGAAGTTTTGCGCTTCGCTGCCGCAGTGGCTGGATTTGCGGCTGACCGCGCCAATCCGCTGGTCGGAACAGGATATGCTCGAACCCCTGATAAGCGATGCGTTGCTGTTCGGCGAACCCCTGACAAAGATTAAAAACACAAACGTACCTTCTGCTATTTTTTCCCCCGCTGCTGACGACTGGCTGCGCAAACCCGCGCTGTTAGAGGATTTCTACGGTCTGCTGACCAGTGCGCATTACCGCACGTCGCCGCTGGATTTACGCCGTCTGCTGGATGCGCCGGGCATGACCTTCAGCGCCGCCCGACAGGGTGATACCTTAACCGGCGCGCTGTGGCTGGTAGAAGAAGGCTTGCTGAGCCCGGCGTTGGCGCATGATGTCTGGGCTGGAAGACGACGTCCGCGCGGCAATCTGGTGGCGCAGTCACTTGCCGCCCACGCCGGACTGGTGCTGGCGGCGGTATTGCGGTCGCGGCGCGTCAGCCGTATTGCTGTGCACCCGGCGTCCCGGCGTCAGGGTATCGCCCGCGCTTTGCTGGCTGAGGAAAAACAGCGAGCAACGGAGCAAGGTTTGGATTTCCTGTCGGTGAGTTTTGGTTATACCGATGATCTGGCGGCGCTGTGGCAGCAGGCGGGTTTTCGCCTCGCGCGTATCAGCACGCAGAAAGAGGCCAGCAGCGGATGCTATGCGGTGATGGCGATATTACCACTGAGCCCGGCAGGGCATGCGCTGGCGCAGACGGCTGAACAGCAGCTTTACCGTGACTGGCGCTGGCTGGCACCGCTGATGGACATTACTTTGCCGCTTCCGCTTGCCGCAGAGGCGGCGCTCAATGAGGCTGACTGGCGCGAGCTGGCTGGCTTCGCTTTCGCGCACCGGCCGCTGGAAAGCAGTCTGCCCGCGCTAAACCGCCTGCTCATTAACAGTTACTTGCCCCTTCCCTTGCTGCGGGCACACCTGCAGCAAGGGAAAAATACGGCGGAAGTTGTGCAGGCGGCGGGGTTATCGGGGAGGAAAGCGCTGGTTCAGCGCTGGCGACAAGAGACGCAGCAGGCGCTGGCGGAACTGGATCCCGCAGCCTGTGAACGCTGGAGGCAAGGGATTTAGCAGCGCGGAGTCATTGCAAAAAATGGAAAGACTCGTTCAATAAAACCCGATTTCACTGTCCGGCAGGCGGCGTATAGTGGCTGAATTAACATAAACGGGAGAGACCCATGAGCTCAGAACAGATTATTGTCCAGCAGCCGCAAGAGCGTGCAAACCAGCTGATTTTATTATTTCACGGCGTGGGCGATAACCCGATTTCCATGGGCGAAATTGGCAAGTTTTTCGCGGTGTCCTTCCCGCAGGCGCAGGTGGTGAGCGTCGGTAGCCCGGATATTTGTGATTTTGGCCGCGGCTTCCAGTGGTTCTCCGTACAGGGCGTGACAGAAAAAAATCGTCAGCCGCGAATTGATGACGCGATGCCGCTGTTTATCCAGATCGTCCGTGACTGGCAGCAAAAAACCGGTGTGACGCCGGAACATACCACGCTGGTCGGTTTCTCGCAGGGCACCATCATGGCGCTGGAATCCACCAAAGTGGAAGAGCATCTTGCGTCGCGCATCGTCGCGTTCAGCGGCCGTTTCGCCAATCTGCCGGAAAAACCGATAGCCGCAGGCACCGTGGTGCACTTTATTCACGGTGAACAGGATCCGGTGATCAACCCGTTCCAGTCGAAAAGTGCCGCTGAGCGACTGAAATCTTTAGGCAGCGCTTGTACCTTGAACATTCAGGCGGGCATGGCGCACGGGCTGGACTCGCAGATGATCAATACCGCTATCTCGCATTTGCAAAACGATCAGCCGCAGTAATCTGAACATTGCCAACAAAAAAGGCAGCCATCCCGGCTGCCTTCGTTTTTACCGGCCTTACTTCTTCTTCGGCCAGTCATCGTCTTTATCCCACTCGGCATTATTATCGCGATGAGGTGGGATTTCAGGTTTGTCGTTGAGGTACTTTTTCACATCAACGCGTCGCAGTTCTTTAATGCCGCTGATTAACATCCCGAACAGAATGATCAGAATGATCCACCAGTAATCTTTAATCCACTCCATGGCGTGCTCCTTAAATTGTTATGTAGGTAGGGCGATGAATCTTGGGAAGATAGTCGCGATCTCGCTGATTATCCAGTCGGAGCCCGCTAAATCTTGCCCTTGCCATGCATTGATAAGTACGTCCGGCGTCAGTTGCGCCGCGCACAATGTGGCCAGCGGGCGATAACTCAGGTGCCAGGGTTCAATGGCAACTCCGCCACGGTCTTCGGCATAAGGACGGAAAAAGCCAAACTCCGCCATATGATCTGACATCCAAGAGTTCAGCGGATAAAAATACCCGCCTTGCTCATATTCCCACGGCTCCAGCTGTAACGTCTTTCCTTCGGGCAGCAGGTGCGGATCGTACACATCCAGATCACTGCCCCAGTGGTGACGACTGGCGCCCGGAAGCGCCGACCAGCGCAGGATAAACCCGCAGCGTTCGGCGTCAGAGCATCCGCTGATATCCAACGGTTGACTGTCTTTATCTAATACTGGTCGCTCGCCGCGAAATTTGCCATTCCAGATAGCCTGCTGGCGCTCAAAATCACGAAAAGTGCTGGCAGGCTGTAAATCAAACCCGGCTTCCCGCGCTGCCTGCTGCATCCGGGCGAATGCCTCTGCCGCCTGCTTTTGCAGACGGTGCGGCCCGTCGGCCAATGTGACCAGGTGCGCAGTTGAGCGCCCGGTCAGCATCTCATTGGTGATCATGCGACTAACTGCTCCATGATGCGCTGATACATGCGGCTAAGCACTTGCAGATCGGCGGCGTGTACGCATTCGTTGATCTTGTGGATGGTGGCGTTAACCGGCCCCAGTTCGACCACCTGTGCGCCCATCAGCGCGATGAAGCGTCCGTCGGAGGTGCCGCCGGTGGTTTGCAGCTCTGGCGTAATTTCACTGTAATGGCGTACGGCGTTGACCACCGCGTCCACCAGCTCGCCGCGCGAGGTCAGGAACGGCTGGCCGGAGACTACCCAGTTCAGGGTGTATTGCAGATTGTGACGATCGAGCAGCTCCGCCACGCGCTGTTTGATGATGTCATCGGTCAGTTCGGTGCTGAAGCGGAAGTTAAATTGCACGTAGAGCTCGCCGGGAATGACGTTATTACTGCCGGTACCGGCGTTGATATTGGCGATTTGCATGCTGGTCGGCGGGAAGAATTCATTGCCGTTATCCCAGACGGTAGCCACCAGCTCGTTCAGTGCAGGCATCGCGCGGTGAACCGGATTATCGGCCAGATGCGGATAGGCGACGTGGCCCTGAACGCCGTGAATGTGCAGGTTGGCGGTCATGGAGCCGCGACGGCCATTCTTCACGATGTCACCGACGCGCGAAGTGCTTGAAGGCTCGCCGACCAGGCAATAATCCAGACGCTCGTTGCGTTCCATCAGCGCATTGACCACTTTAACCGTGCCGTTAACCGCGCTGGCTTCTTCGTCGGAGGTGATGAGAAACGCCAGACGGCCTTTGTGATGCGGATTGGCAGCCACGAAACGTTCGGCGGCGACGACCATTGCCGCCAGCGAACCTTTCATGTCCGCCGCACCACGACCATAAAGCATTCCGTCGCGCAGCGTTGGCTCGAACGGACCGGTAACCCACAGTTTGTGATCGCCGGTTGGCACCACGTCGGTATGGCCGGCAAACGCCAGCGTTTTACCTTCACCGCGTGTGGCCCAGAAATTCAGGGTATCGCCAAAAGGCATCAGTTCGATATGAAAACCCACTGCGCGCAGGCGGGCGATCATGATGTCCTGACAGCCCGCATCGTCCGGGCTGAGGGAAGGGCGGCGGATTAACTGTTGGGCGAGATCGACAACGGGGCAGCTCATGTTATTTCACCTCCGCGAGGAATTGCTGATAGCTCTCTGGTTTGAATCCCAGCAGAGACTGGCCATCGGGAGCCAGCAGAAACGGGCGTTTGATGATGGCCGGATGTTCCAGCATCACCGCTTTGGCATTGGTTTCGTTATCGCAGGCGTTGCGGGTGGCGTCATCAAGTTTGCGCCAGGTCGTGCCACGGGTGTTCAGCATTGCTTCCCAGCCCTGCTTGTCGATCAGATTCTGCAACAGCGCGTCGTCCAGCCCCTCAACACGATAATCATGAAACTGATAACTGACCGCGTTTTCTTCCAGCCAGCGACGGGCTTTTTTGACGGTATCGCAATTTTTGATGCCATAGAGAACAAATGAGGCTGAAGCTGAAGTCGTTGCCATAGAAAAACGTAACCTGTCAGTAATTATGAACTTTTCACCAGCACAGAATGCTGGCGCGAGGATAGGGCACATAATGAGGCAAAACGCGGGCAGGATCCAGACGGGGCGGGAGTGTGATCGTGATTAAAGAAACATGAGAGAAGTTTGGCTTGTACAAAAAACAGACGTATAATCCCCGCGTCCAATAAAGGGGAGTCAAATGTTAGAACAAGAGTTAGGTAACTGGAAAGACTTTATCGACCGTATGTTGAACGCGTAATTGCTGTAAAACTCAGGCCCGTAAAGCAAGACAGATTTATTTGCAGTGTCAGCCCGTCATTATAAAAACGTTTGTTCAGGAAGACCATTACGTCCGATTTAGCGACGATTCTTACACCAGTAAATCACTAATAAAAAAGGCGTTAATTCACATTAACGCCTTTTTTGTGGGTTTTTTTCGCCGTTATTTCGCGTCGACGGGTGCCGTTTCTACGATGTCGGCAATGATCGGTTCACCGGATTTCCCCGGAAAACGGCGGCGGATCAGTACGAAGAACAGCGGCACGAAGAAGATTGCCAGCACTGTGGCGGAAATCATCCCGCCGATAACGCCGGTCCCCACCGCATGCTGACTGCCGGAACCTGCACCGGTGCTGGTCGCCATCGGTAACACGCCGAAGATAAACGCCAGTGAAGTCATCAGGATAGGGCGGAGACGCATTCTCGAGGCCTCCAGCGTAGCCGCCAGCAGCTCCTTGCCTCTGACGTTCAAATCATTGGCAAATTCGACGATCAGAATGGCGTTCTTCGCCGACAGCCCGATGATGGTCAGCATCCCGACCTGGAAGTACACGTCGTTTTCCAGCCCGCGCATCCATGTGGCGATCACTGCACCGAGCACGCCGAGCGGCACCACCAGCATGACTGAGAAAGGAATCGACCAGCTCTCATACAGCGCCGCCAGACACAGGAACACCACCAGCAGGGAAATCGCATACAGTGCCGGAGCCTGCGAACCGGACAAACGTTCCTGATACGACAGACCGGTCCATTCGAGGCCGATCCCTACCGGCAGCTTCGCCACCAGTTTTTCCATATTATCCATTGCTGTGCCGCTGCTGACGCCTTCAGCCGGTTCACCAACAATTTCCAGTGCCGAGTACCCGTTGTAACGCTCCAGACGCGGCGAGCCGGTCAGCCAGTAAGACGTGGCGAACGCGGAGAACGGCACCATGGTTCCGGCAGAATTGCGGACAAACCAGCGGTTAATATCATCCGGCAACATGCGGAATTTCGCCCCCGCCTGAACGTACACTTTTTTAACGCGACCGCGGTCGACGAAGTCATTGACGTAGGAAGACCCCCACGCGGTGCTCAGCGTGCTGTTGATATCAGAGATAGCCACGCCCAGCGCCTGTGCTTTCACCTGGTCGATGTTGATTTGCAACTGCGGGCTGTCATCCAGCCCGTTATGACGCACGCGGGTCAGACTGCTGTCTTTGGCGGTCATTTCCAGCAACTGGTCGCGGGCAGACATCAGCGCGGCATGGCCCAGCCCGGCGTGATCCTGCAATTCCATATCGAAACCGGTGGCACTGCCAAGGCCGTTGATGGCCGGCGGGCTGCTGGCGATCACGCGGGCTTCGGTAATCTTATTAAACTCTTTAGTGGCCTGCTCAATCAGAGCGAACGAGGAGTCGTCCGCGCCGGTGCGGTCATCCCACGGGGTCAGACGTACGAACATACGCGCCACGTTTTGCCCGTTTCCGCCCGGTCCTGCGCCGATGGTGGAGAACACCGACAGCACATCTTTCTTGTCGGTATTGAGGAAGTATTTTTCGACTTTCTCGACCACTTTCTGTGTCTGCTGCAACGTCGAACCCGGCGGCAGCTGGATCTGAACGGTAAACACGCCACGGTCTTCCAGCGGCAGGAACGAGGTCGGTAATTTGATAAACATGAACGCCAGCGCCGCGACCAGCAGCGCATAACCGAGCATCCAGCGCACGCTGTTTCTCAGAATACCCGCCACGCCGTTTTCGTAGCGGCGGGCGTTGCGGTCAAACATGCGGTTAAACCAGCCGAAGAAGCCTCGTTTGCCGTGATGATGACCCTTTGCGATAGGTTTGAGAATGGTGGAACACAACGCCGGGGTCAGCGTCAGCGCCACGAATACTGAAAGCACCATGGCAGAGACGATGGTTATCGAGAACTGACGGTAAATCGCGCCGGTGGTACCGCCGAAGAAGGCCATCGGCACAAAGACCGCCGACAACACCATGGTGATCCCCACCAGCGCGCTCTGAATTTGCCCCATCGATTTGCGTGTGGCGTCTCTGGGGCTGAGTCCTTCCTCGCTCATCACGCGCTCGACGTTCTCCACCACCACGATGGCGTCATCCACCAGCAACCCGATCGCCAGCACCATCGCAAACATGGTTAACGTGTTGATGCTGTAGCCGAACTGATGCAGCACGGCGAAGGTGCCGAGCAGCACCACGGGCACGGCGATAGTGGGGATCAGCGTCGCGCGGAAGTTTTGCAGGAACAGGTACATCACTAAGAACACCAGCACGATCGCTTCAAACAGCGTTTTCACCACGTCGGTGATTGCCGCTTTAACGAACGGAGTGGTTTCATAAGCGACTTCGGCTTTCAGGCCGTGTGGGAAGTAGTGAGAGAGTTCCTCAAGACGCGCGCGCACGGCTTTATCGGTTTGCAGTTCGTTGGCACCGGACGCCAGTTTCACGCCCATACCGGATGCCGCCTGACCGTTATAGCGGCTGAGCAGGCTGTAGTTTTCCGCACCCAGACCAATTTCGGACACGTCGCCGAGTTTCACCTGCGAACCATCCTGATTCACTTTCAGCGTGATCTGACGGAACTGCTCCGGCGTTTGTAGCTGGGACTGGGCGTTGATGGTGGCGTTCAGCGCCTGAAAATCCACCGAAGGCGCGCCGCCGAGCTGGCCGACCGCCACCTGACTGTTCTGCGCTTTGATAGCCGCCACTACGTCGGCGGTGGTCAGCTGATAGTTATTCAGTTTGTCCGGATCAAGCCAGATGCGCATCGCGTACTGCGAACCGTAGGCATCGATACTGCCTACGCCGTCCACGCGGCTCAGTGGATCCTGAATGTTTGAGGCCACATAGTCGGCGATATCTTGCTTATCCATACTGCCGTCGGTGGAGACGAACGCCACCATCATCAGGTTAGTGTCACCGGTTTTGGACACCGTCACGCCCTGCGTTTGTACGTCCTGCGGCAAACGCTTGAGCGCCTGTTGCAGCTGATTCTGTACCTGTTGCAGCGCTTCGTTCGGGTCTGTCCCGGCGGTAAAGCTTAGGGTGATTTGTGATTTGCCATCGTTACTGCTTTGCGAAGACATGTACATCAGATTGTCGAGGCCGGTCATGTTTTGCTCGATAATCTGCGTGACGGTGTTTTCTAAAGTTTGTGCTGATGCGCCGGGGTAAGTCGCAGAGATGCGGACATTGGGCGGAGCCAGATCGGGATATTGTTCGACCGGCAAAAAGTAAATAGCCAGGGCGCCGGACAAGGAAAGGATGATCGCTAAAACCCAGGCAAAAATCGGGCGATCGATGAAAAAATTGGCCATGCGTCAAGAACCTCGTTATCACTCAGGCGGGAGTGACGAACATCAGCAAACAAACAGAACGTCAGTAATCTGACAAAAAAATCCACTGAGAAGCGTTTCCCAGTGGCAGTACTGTCCAAAGAGGACGGAGCGAGTGTTAGAGTGTAGTTCTACGTCCAAGCACTTTACCTGCTCACATTGGATAAAACGTGGAGAAATAAAGGAGATAATGTAAAAAAACCCCTCCGTACACGGGGTTATGTTTCCTAAAATCTTCTACGCTTGGGGTGATCCTTTCCAAATAACACGACCGGAGTACGTTTGATGAATTTGAATTCGGTGTTTGCCCGCCGTCTGTATCTTTGCTGGTTGCTGGAAAATGAACAAAAACCTAACGTGCCGAAGTTGATGGAAATTACCGGATGGCCGCGCCGGACCTTACAGGACGTGCTTAAAGCGCTGCCGGGCATGGGCGTCGAACTCGACTTTGTGCAGCAGGGGATCCGCAATAATGACGGCTACTATCAGCTTTCCAGCTGGGGGCCGCTCGACAGGCAGTGGACTGAACGTCATCGTGAACAACTCCTTGAGGCGATTTCGCAAGGATGAGGATAGCGGGGGGAGAATAATCCGGCTAAGATGACGGGCTTCTCTCACCACTTCTGAGCGGGGGCATTGAATGTCATCTCAAGACGATTGTTTCTTAAACCAGTCATCAAAGATCGAAAACGTCCAAAGCGAGCTGTTGTCTGACAACTGGTACGTTCTGCGTAAATTCTCCTACGATTTAATCAAGCGCAATGGCGAACGCCAGCCGCAAACCCGTGAAGTGTATGACCGGGGCAACGGCGCGACGATCCTGCTCTACAACAAAATCAAAAAAACCGTCCTGCTGATTAAACAGTTCCGTATGCCGACCTATGTCAACGGCAATGCCACCGGCATGCTGCTGGAAACCTGCGCCGGTCTGCTGGATAACGATTCGCCGGAAGACTGCATCCGTAAAGAGGCAATCGAAGAGACCGGTTTTGCGGTGGGTAAAGTCGATAAGCTGTTTGAGGCTTACATGTCACCGGGCAGTGTCACGGAGATCGTTCACTTCTTCGCGGCGCAGTACGACGAATCACAGCGTCAGAACGCCGGTGGCGGGGTAGAGGATGAAGATATTGATGTTCTGGAAGTGCCGTTTGCCGAGGCGCTTGAGATGATCAAAGATGGCCGCATCAAAGACGGCAAAACCATCATGCTGTTGCAGCATGCGCAAATTCAAGGCTGGATGGCGTAACCGTTTTTGAAACACCAAAGTGATGAATGAAAAAGGCACCCGCGGGTGCCTTTAGTCTTTTTGAGCGGGATAAACGTTTACTGAGCCGCTGCGACCGGCGCGCTGACTGCATGGCTTTTGATGGCTGACCATGGCAGAACCGACCATTCCGGACCTTCGCAGGATCGCAGAACGCGGGGGAATGACGGATCAAAATACAGCCCCTTCGGCGTGAAATACCACGCGGGGAACTGCCAGATCTCCGGCTGGGAGTAATCACAATCGTCATCACTCTCTTCGGTCGGTTTCTTCATTTCCTGCGGATAGGCCTCGGTCAGCTGTTTCACCAGCCACGGTGCCCATTTCTTGTCGCGGTACTCGGCGAACGTATCAAAATCCACATCATTTTTGCCGGTTGAGACGCCGTCTTCGGCATTGAGATAATGGAACGGCGCACCTTCTCCGACCCAGATCACATCTTCCAGCGTCAGCGATTCGGCGGTTTTAGCATTCATATTCACCGGCGCTTCACCAAAATCTGGATGCGCACCGCCACAGTCGTAAGACGTGAAAATACTGATGCTGACCACGCCATTGCTCAGGAATTTCGGCGTCACGGTCTGTAGATATTCACCTTTGCCGAACCGGCTGGCGCCCAGCATACACGCATGCCAGCCGCTGACTTCCTGCCACAGGCGGGCGCGCAGCTTTTGGTTGATCGCGTGCAGTTCAGATTCCGGATAACCCGAGGCAATTTCAAACAGTGTGATTTTGGATTGCGGCTCAGTCCACCACTGCAACTGATAGCCCATGAAGTTTTCGCTTTTACCGGCGGTCAGCTGCAGCCCGGAAAGGCGTAAAAACTCATAAGGCTCGGTGTGGGCCAGGGTAGCCAGCCAGGCATCATCCGCCGGTGAGGCGGGGATTTGCGCCGGTTGCAGTTTTACCGGCAGCGTTTTGCCCTGCGGATTGGTCCAGCTCCCTTGCCAGCCGCCTTTTTCATCTTTGGTCAGTGAAAGCTCAGGGCGCGGCGTATCGTCAAAATCATCCAGCCCTTCCTGAAGTTTGAGTTCCTGACCGTCCAGTGCGCCGTTTAACGGCAGGTCCAGACGGTATTTCTGATAAAAGTAGCGACCCGTGACTTCATCGGGTTTATTTAAGTCCAGCTCGACGACAATAGCGGTTTTACCCAGCGTGCCGGAGTAGACCACCGGCGGCTCTTCCGCCAGCGCAGGCAATGCCAGCAGGGCTATCAACCAAATCCACAACTTCATCTGTTTCTCCCGGAGAAATGAACATCATCCTTTACGCCATTATTTTTTGTTATAGGCAACGGCGTGCGAAAGCCAGTGTACTGAAAGTTTTGTTACGCCACCATGACGGGATTTCTTTATTGTTAAAAATTATGCGTGACTCAAAAACCAACCGGACGAGGTATCTCTTTCTAATTTCGAATAAAAAAATGCTGCTTTGTTAGCAGTCTCACTGGTGAGGTTACGCTATTATCAGGAAGATAACTTCGAGAAGAGCTGAACCTCATAATGAGCAGATGGATAACCGCCCCTTTATGCCTGCTGGCCGGAGTGCTGGCCTTTAGCGCCCAGGCCGAGCCAATGCAGGCCATGTACAACGACTGGCAGGTAAGCTGCGACAACCTGAACCACTGCGCCGCGCGCAACAGTCAGGACGGGCAGGAGCTGGTGATGAAAATCACCCGCGAAGCCGGGCCGGAAGGCAAATCGACAATCAGTATTGATTACCAGCGCAACAGCGATGAGCAAAGCGCCGACGCGCCAATGGCTAACCGGTTACAGATGAACGGTAAAACGCTCAGTTTTAATCACCGCGAATGGGATGTCAGTAAAAAACACCTCTCCAGCAGTAACCGTCTGGTGGTCAACGACTTCATCGCCGCAATTCGCGAAGGCAGCAGCATTCAGCTGGCTGGCAAAGTCGATCCCGCGCAACCGGTCAGGCCGATGATTTCGCTCAAAGGCCTGAAAGCCGCTTTGCTGGTCATTGACGATCGGCAGGGCCGTGTCGGCACTAAAACCGCCTGGGCGAACCGTGGCAATAAGCCGGTGAGCACCGTGCCGCCCGCCCCGGTTGCGCCGGTGTTGCCGCGCTTTAGCGAACCGCACGCGCTCTCCGAGTCGGAGATCTCCGCCATAACGCAGAACGCCGCGACCACCATCGAGAACAACGATTGCAGCCTCGATCCTTCCGAACGCGAAGTGCATATTTTCGCCCTCAGCAATGATAAAGCGCTGATGACCGTTAACTGCGATATGGGGGCCTATAACCTGTTCGCATTGGGATTCATGGTGTCACGACAGGCTCCTTACAAAATGGAGAACCTGACGCTCAATATGCCGTTCAAACTGGGCGACGACGAACAGTCACCCGAGCTGATTAACGCGGATTTCGACCCAAAAACCGGCATGCTGTCGACTTATGATAAAGGGCGCGGGATTGGCGACTGTGGCGTATCTTCGCGCTGGGTGTTTGACGGTAAAGCGTTCAGGCTGGCGGCGTTCGCTTCCGAACCGGCCTGCGATGGCTACAGCATCGGCGGGGAATGGCCGGTACTGTGGGTCACTCAGAATCCGTAACTTTCTTCAGGTCACAAAAATGCCCTGCAAGCATGACGCTTTCAGGGCATTTTCTTTTCTATCTTAAAGGGCTGTGAATATTATTCAGCAGACGCTTTAACGACGACCGTGTTGCTGGCAAATTCGACCTGCTGGTCGGCAATAATTTTGCAGCGTCTGCGGGTTTCGACTTTACCGTTGACCTTTACCTGGCCTTCGCTAATGACGGATTTCGCGCTACCGCCGCTGTCACACCAGCCCATAAATTTGAGCAGGTCGCAGAGTTCAACGTGCGGGTGCTTTTCGAGAAAAAAAGTTTCCATGTATTCCTGACTTTGTTTGGTACGAATGAATTAAGACTTAGTGGCGCTGATGTCGTGATATTCCTCACACGCCTGCAAGGTATTTTGAATCAGCGTCGCGACCGTCATCGGGCCAACTCCGCCCGGCACCGGTGTGATAAAGGAAGCGCGCTCAGCGGCGGCATCATATTCCACATCGCCGACAACTTTACCACTTTCTAGACGGTTAATACCGACATCAATAACAATCGCGCCCGGTTTAATCCATTCACCCGGAATAAAGCCCGGTTTACCGACGGCTACTACCACCAGATCGGCGTTTTCGACGTGATGACGCAGATTTTTGGTGAAGCGGTGCGTTACGGTCGTCGTACAACCGGCCAGCAGCAGCTCCATGCTCATCGGACGGCCCACAATGTTGGATGCGCCAATCACCACCGCATTCAGCCCGAAGGTATCAATGCCGTAGCGTTCGAGCAGGGTAACGATGCCACGCGGTGTGCAAGGGCGCAGGGTAGGCGCACGCTGACACAGACGGCCAACGTTATAAGGATGGAACCCGTCGACGTCTTTATCCGGATGAATGCTTTCCAAAACCTTGATGTTATCGATACCTGCTGGCAGCGGAAGCTGTACTAAAATACCGTCGATTTCGCCGTCGTTATTCAGTTGGTCGATGAGTTTGAGCAGTTCGCCTTCCGTGGTGGTGGCTGGCAAATCATACGAGCGGGAGATAAACCCGACTTCTTCGCACGAGCGGCGTTTGCTGGCGACATAAATCTGCGAAGCCGGATTTTCACCCACCAGCACCACGGCCAGGCCAGGGGCGCGTTTACCTTCCGCCAGTCGTTGTTGAACACGCGCTGCAACTTCGTTTCTGACTTGCTGCGCAATCGTTTTACCGTCAATAATCTTTGCTGCCATCAGGGAGTAAATCCATCAATTAATAAATGCAGGGGATGCGCCTATTTTGTCAGAAGCGGCGGGCGCTGTCAGGCGTTGAATGCGAATAACTTTGCTGAAGATTCACTGAGACAGTCTCCTTAAAAGTGTCTATTTTAGAAACAGGGCTTTTTGAATCATAAGGAAAGGAAACAATGACACGCAAAGTAGGGATTATCGGCGCAGGCCACGTGGGCGCAGACGTTGCATTTTCTTTGGTCACACAGGGTTTGTGCAACGTGATTGTTCTGCTGGATGAAGATGAGAGGAAAGCCGCCAGTCAGGCGCTGGAGTTGCGCGACATGGCTTCGCTGACCGCCTCGCGCGTGAAGGTAATCGCCAATGATTACAGCGAGTTGCAAGATGCCAACGTGCTGGTGATTGCCGTTGGCCCAAAAACGTTACTCCGTGAAGACCGCCTCGAAGAGTTAGCAGAGACCCGCGCCGCGGTGCGTGGCATCATTCCCCGCGTGATCGGCAGCGGCTTTGGGGGTGTTATCGTCAATATCACCAATCCGTGCGACGTCATCACTCAGATTATTCAGCAGACCAGCGGTTTCCTGCATTCTCAGGTCTTCGGCACCGGCACGTCGCTTGACACCGCGCGCATGAAACGCGTTGTAGGCGAGTTCTTCGATATCGACCCGAAAAGCGTCACCGGCTACGTGATGGGCGAACACGGCGAATCACAGTTTGTCGCCTGGAGCACCGTCACGCTCGGCGGGCGTCCGGTCGCCGAGGTGGCGGGCAACCGTGACGTAGATTGGGCTAAAATGAATGACGCCGTGCGTGGCGGCGGCTGGGAAATTCTGCAAGGCAAAGGCTGGACCAGCTTCGGCATCGCTACCGCGACGGCACGTCTGGTGGACGCGATTTTGTCCGATGCGCACAGCGTGTATCCGGTTTCTGCTTGGGATGAAGGCCTGAACGTTTATATCGGCCAGCCTGCGGTTATCGGCAAGCACGGCATCGTGCAGACCCTGCAACCGGAGCTGACCGCCTACGAAGGCGTGGCCTATCATGCCTCGGCACGCGTAATTGCTGCGGCGCTTAAGTCAGAGAAATAAAGTACACGCCCCACATCCTGCCGCAGGGCAGCCGGGAAGAACGTCAAATTGTTCACGCATTAAGCAGAGAGATCGAAAGCCATTGACTCAACCCGGTCTGCCCGTATAATCCGAACCCGCAACGCTCCCGAATCGGGACAGCAATGCGCCCTTAGCTCAGTTGGATAGAGCAACGGCCTTCTAAGCCGTAGGTCACAGGTTCGAGCCCTGTAGGGCGTACCATGTCGAAGTAAATAGACGTCAACCGACGTCTTTTTTTATGCCTAAAATTCAGCTAATTACCTGATTTTAGCGCTTCTAAACTCTACCTTATTCTACCGGCATCAACCCACATCAAGTACTATGTGTTGGTATATGTGATGGTACATCCTCGTTCAATAAAATCTTGTACCAACAGCCAGCAACGGAGGGCCTCAAATGGCATTAACCGATGTAAAGGTAAGAAGTGCAAAGCCTACGGACAAGTCTTACAAGCTTACCGATGGCGAAGGAATGCATTTAATGGTTCATCCCAATGGATCTAAATACTGGCGCTTACAGTACCGCTTTGACGGCAAACAAAAGATGCTGGCGTTGGGCATCTATCCTGAAATTTCTTTATCTGAAGCCAGACAGCGAAGAGATGAAGCAAAACGACAGGTAGCTAATGCCATTGATCCCAGTGAACAGAAGAAAGTAGAAAAACAAGCTCGCAAGGCGACGGTAGAAAACACCTTCAAAGCTGTCGCTCTAGAGTGGCATGAGTACAAACGCCCTAACTGGTCGAATGGTTACGCGGAAGACATTATGGAAGCGTTTGAAAACGATATCTTCCCGGATATCGGTAAGCGTCCAATTGCAGAGATAAAGCCACTGGAGATACTCAGCTCGCTGCGTAAACTCGAGAAGCGTGGTGTACTCGACAAACTTCGCAAAATCCGCCAGGCCTGCAACCAGGTATTTCGTTACGCCATTGTCACTGGTCGCGCTGAAACTAACCCAGCCTCAGAGCTAGCAAGTGCATTAACCCCACCAAAATCTGTTCATTACCCTCACCTGTTAGCAGATGACTTTCCGGTTTTCTTACAAGCTCTTGCTGCTTATTCCGGTAGCCCAATAACCCGACTAGCGACAAAGATTCTGATGTTAACGGGCGTTCGTACTATTGAACTGCGTATGGCTGAATGGAAAGAGTTCGATTTCGACAAACGGGTTTGGGAGGTACCGGTAGAAAGGATGAAGATGCGGCGTCCTCACCTTGTACCACTATCTGATCAAGTTATGGCAGCACTGCAAGAGATTCAGGTAGTAACCGGTCGTTACAACCTGGTTTTCCCAGGTCGTAACGACATCACTAAACCGATGAGTGAAGCGAGTATTAATCAAGTACTGAAACGGATTGGGTATCATGGGAAAGCTACGGGGCACGGTTTCCGGCACACGATGAGTACTATCCTGCATGAACAAGGCTATAACACAGCGTGGATCGAGTTACAGCTTGCGCATGTGGATAAGAACACCATTCGTGGCACATACAACCATGCGCAGTATCTAGAACAGCGTAGGGAGATGTTGCAGTGGTATGGGGATTATATTGAGGATTTTAATGAAGTAATTTATAAAATTGAAACTACTATCTAGGATAGTAATTATGACAACAGCAGGAATCACTATTAATTTGAGTGATGCCTGCTGATGATTTTTATTTTTTGCTTCCAAGTTGTACGCCAGGGAGTTTATTTTAGGCCTTATCTCCTCGTAAAGTGAGAACAACTTGTGATGCCAGTTCCTTCATTTCTTGTTCAGAGAGAGTTGCAGCCATAGCCTTGAGGTTTTCTGTGTTTAACGTTGCTATATACTGTTTGCCACTTAGTTTTACTGATTTATTGACGAAAGCGAACCACCTTGAGCGTACTCCTGGATCAATATCAGCCAACAGGCGATTGTCATGCCATAATATAGATTTTTACCAAACATAAATACTAACCAATCAAAACATAGATCCTAGCATCATTAATACCATCAGAGTCATCACCTTCTATTTGAATTCTTAAATAGTAACGAATTTTATTATCACCAGTATTTACATCTAAAACTATGCCAGCTGGCGCTCTCGGGTACATTATTTCAGCAAGTTCTGCGAATATTTTATCGTATTCTGATAAAGGATTTATTGATGCATAATCAACAGCCAATCTGTCCTGCTCGACTTTCCGTTCTCTCAGTTTTTGCGCTTTTTCTTGAAGGTTAGCTGAGAAGCTTAAATAATCGTTTAGTCTTGTCTATTCCTCTTCAACTTCAGTAAGTTGCCTTGCAATAGCTGCATATTCATCAAGCGCCTTTTTCCCATGTAGGGATTGTAAGTTTGAGTCGTGCAGCCAATCCGGTGCATGCGCCAGTTACCGCTATCGCTGCAGTCATCAGTAACGGTACCGTCCAGCCTCCGGTTAAATCGTGTACTTTACCCAGAAGCGGACAGGGCTCATTGAGAACAGCGTTACTGGTATTGATGCGTAGAGGAAAGTGGCGAGGCCTTCCGGAAAATACCGATAGATGCATCGGCGGATCGGCATGTGTAGGCCATGGTAAGGTATTGCAAAGTAAGACAAATTAAAGGCTTAGTAACGAAGTCGGCGTGAGCGAAGGGCAGATTGAGAAGTTTTCGGAAGTGCGCGGGAACCATTCTAAATGGTTAATTCAGCCTATCGAACGAGGGGACATGTCGGAAAAACGCATGTCCTTCAATGAGAGGGATGGTTGGGGGCCTTATATAAACGTAAACCACGGTGGTCGAATGAGCATGTGGCAGCAGCTCACAGACACAAGTGGGTTATTTATTCGCATATTTTGCCTCCAGCGTGGCAAACCATGGGGCAATGAAGTCGCGATTATCGCCCCAGCCGGGAATGATTTTATTCAGCGAATCAACGTTTATTGCATCCTGATGGCTTTTCAGCTGAAGCTGTGAAATGGCGGCCGCTTTAAACTCATAGGTTTCTGGCGTTGCTTCACCGCCAATCTTTAGGGCGACCAGGCGCATATTCACTGCGCCGACGGTTCTCTGATTGACGGCAACGCTTAATACCCAGGGGCTGTTCTTTTCTACCATCATCTGCAGGTTACGGTCCGAGATGTCCACGCTGTAAAGCTTGATCTCGTTACGGTCGTTATCTTTCAGCGCCTTGTACGCGCCCTGACTGAAGGCATCCCAGGAACCCCAGATCGCATCAATCTTTCCTTTGGGATATTTTGCAAGGATCGCGTTCATTTTTTCTGCCGTATCGTTCTGTATGTTAGAGGTGACTGTACCCGTTGACTCCAACTGATTAATCCCGGGGTTTTCCTTTAATAATTTTTCATAGATCACCTGGCGACGCTCCATGGGCGGATAACCCGCTACCCAGAACTTGATAATATTCGCCTTCCCATTGAAATCACGGATGAGTTTCCCCATTGAGAGCTGTGCCAGCGATACATCGTCCTGTGACGTCATAGTGACGCCCTTGACGGGTATATCAATCGGTGTTTCGAACAATGACAACTTGATGCCGGCCGCAGCGATACGTTTTACCATGCGGCTGGCGTACGGGGCTTTTCCATATGACATAATGATGCCATCATATTTCTGGGCGATAGCCTGATTAACAAGATCCTGGAAACGAGCATCGTCGCACTGAGCGTAAAAAACGCTGACCTTAAAGCCCAGTTTGTGACCTTCTTCAACAGCGCCAGTCACAAACTGCATGGTGGATTCATCAGCACATAGGTTGCGGATGATGGCGACGCGTACCGGGCCGTCATGGCTGGCAATAGCATCCGGGACCGCTGCAATCGGTTGGGAAAATGCGATATGTGGGCTCAGCAAACTGAACACGAACAACGCAATAATATTCTTTTTCATAGACTCTTTATCTCTGTATATGTGGCCGAGCCAGACTAAATAGAGGACATGACTAAGCTGAGAATACTATATTATATGGTGGCAGGCTTGCCTATCGGTGGGCGAGGCCCGGTGACGCTTACCTAGGTCGAAAAACCCAAACGAACCGATAAGGAAACGGGCGAAAGTCCAGACACACCCACCACTTCCGATCAGGCTGGTCGTGGCCCGGTTGAGTGATAACGAAGACTTTGAGCTGTGCCGATGGACGTTGCTGACGAACGTATGCGAGGTAGTGATGTCTAGAGCAGATACAAACTTAGATAAAAGTGCATCAGAAATCAGTATAACTAGAATGGAAAGCGAAGTTGGCGAAATATTTGGTGTTCAGCTCAAGCATATAGTCGATCCCGAATATCGGTGGGTACTACGCGCAATGCCATCGCAATATGCCCTCATCGACGTATCACACGATACTCTGAATTGCATTTTTAGGTTCAAAGCGCTTACTGCAGGAAATGGAGAATTAGTTTTTCAGCATGTGCGCCCATACGAACTAAAAGCAAACGACCCCGTTCAGAAAATAATCATAAAGGTCAATTAATTAAATCTAAGATTATTATGGCATGTGCTGCCAGGCAACTCGTACTTAATTATTTTCCCATTGACCCTTCAGCCCCTGACTAAAACCTGCATCCCCCTGTGCCAAAAAAAGCGCAGGGTCTTTATCCTGCGCCCACAGATTTTGATGCCCATTTACCCGAAATATACCAGTACGAAAAAAGGCTGTTGGTAGCCTTTTAAAACATGCCTGTGCGGATGAAAACTTCACCATTAAATTATGTCTTGGAAAGGCTGGTCACAACATAAATATGCGTTATTCACTGGTCCTCTGGCTTTGCTCTGCGACCGAAAGAGTGCCTTCAATTTCCGATGCCCTTTTAATACCGTCTATCCTGAGTTCATACACCATGGTGGCGTTCGGCGGCACTTTTGGCGGATACCCCGCCTCACCATAAGCCAGCGCGGGAGGCACCACCATAGTCAGCGAACCGTGGTTCTTCAGATGGCTAATGGCCTCGCGGAACAGCGGTGGATAGGTATCGAGCGACTGAGACAACACGTTACCGCTCAGTGACATGTCCTGAATGACCGTGCCGTCGGTCAACGTTTCCTTGACAACCACATCCACAATGTCGGTGTCGCGCAGCGGCGTGTCACCGGTATAGTCTACCCTGTACCAAAATCCCGCCGGTGATTGCGCCACCCCTCCTTGCATTTTAAAGCCCGCCACAAAGCTTGCGCCCTTTTTCTGCTGATCGGCAGTTGCCTTATCACGCGCCAACTTCACTGCCGCTTCCGAGTCCGCCAGCGCCTGGGTCAGCACGTCGGTGGTCAACTGATATTTCCCGGTAAAGGCGTCCACCACCCCGACCAGAACCGTCTGCTGATCGTTATTTACCCCCCAACCTTTACGTTCGTTGAGCATCATCAGAATTTCGCGGCCCAGCGCGCCTCCGGCGGCATAGGCCTGCTGTCCTTCCGTGTTGCTGAGCGTCTCCGGCTTGAGCAGCCACTTTGTCCGTGTGCGCAAAAGATCCATTTCCCTTTGTTGTTGATGCAACATTTGCGTCTGTTTAGTCAAATCCGATTCAGCCTTGCTGGCCTGTTCGGTCAGGGCTACCTGTTGCTGCTGCAACATAGTTTTCTCCTGACGGAGTATCGATAAGGTGGCCTCTTTCTGCTCGGTCAGCACCTGCATATCCTGCATTTTTTTCTGCAGGACGGTTCGTTGCTCTTCTTTGATGGCCAACTGCGCGTTCAATGCCACATTCTCTTTTTCCTGACGGGCCCGAAGCGCCATGCGCTTATTTATATGGTCTGTCTTCAGCGTCTTGAGCTCGGTCATGAGCGCATCCTGTTGCGTATTGGCCGCTATCAATTTCTGCAGTGCCTGTTCCAAGGCGGCCGTTTTCTCGTCAAGCTGCTGCTTCAGTGCCTGCCTTTGTGCCGTCAGCATCTGCAACGACCGTTGCTCATCGGTTGTTTTGATGTCGCCTGCCAGTAACTGATGCTTCAGGGTATTTATCTGCCCTTTCAGGGCTCCAATCTGGTCGTGGGCCTTCTGCACGGCGGCGCGCTCACGCTCGGCGCTCGCCCGCGCCTCGGCAATCAGGATCGTTGCCCGCTGCGCATCCAGCCTGCCCGATACCGTCTGACGTACCCCCCTGGCCAGCTTTTGCAGCGGCGTCCAGTCGACGGGGTTGGCAATAGCTGATGCCTGCACCGGCGATTGCCCCGGAGTTATCGACTGCTGATGACGAGCGGTTTGCTCAGCCAGTGTCTGCCGCAGCGTTGTCAACTCTTTATCCCGCTGTCGCAGGGTGGCCTGTTGTCTGGCCAGTTGCGCGTCGCGTTCTGAAAGAGCGCGACGCAGCGCCGGGCTATCCGACAGGGTGGCCGATTTTTTCGCCGGCCGGACAGTTTTCGGCGCCGTGCTATCAACCAGCGTTTTTGCCGGCGTGTCAGGTATCTGCGCGGCGCGATATTGCTCGGCGAACCGCAGCAAAGCAGGAATGCCCTCATCCGCCTGTGCACGCTCGGTGCCCCACAGCAATGGGAGCAAAACGGCCAGATGCTGCAACCGGGTGCTCAGGCTAGATAACTTCATTTACCTCGTTCTCCCATGTCGGCCAGATCGGTGAGTAATGCTTGGCTAATGTCCGCACACAGGCGTTTTATTTTGTAGCGGTACAAGGCATCTACGGCCTCTTGGGTGCCGGTGTTTACCTGAGGCCGCACACTGGCATATTGTGCGGCACCACTCATTAGGCGACTGAATTCTTGTTGAAAGGTCTGGTACCGTTTCGGGGCTACCGGTTTGAGCGCCTCCAGTTCTTTCTGGCACAGCGGCAATTGTTCTGCCTCAGGCACTGTGAGCGATGGTTCCTGCGCCAATTCAGACTTGGCCTGCGCTGCGACTACTGCGTGTTTGGGAGCTTCGCAACCGCTCAGCAAGAGACTACCGCCAAACAAGAAAGCGAAGACTAATACGGGATGGCGAAATATAGCGTGTGTGATTTTCATAGTTAAGGTCTCTTTAATCTGTTTAAGTTTGCTGAGCTAAAATAAATAATAAATTTGACGCTACGTCTGAATGGTACAGTACAGTGTCACGTGTAAAGTATGATGCTGTATTTATGAGCGTTGACGGTCTTAAGGATTTTGGCGTTTCATTAAAAATGTTTGCAGCATTACACGCGCATCAAAACTATGAATACCCCCATCCATTGGAATAAAAATAATTAATCACACTCATCCCCTTAGCAATTTGGATGCTATTTATAATTTATTGTGAACGTCATTCCTCCATTTGCTTTCCCCGCAGATACGTTGTTCTCAGTTTGATAATATCTTGCTTTAAATTTCATCAAGTAGGTGTCACCTGGTTTTGAAGATAATTTAATTCCTGCATCTTTAAATGTATAAAAGTCAACCTTCGGTGAATCTGATGAATTCGTAATATCATGAGCAACTTGGATGCCAATTCCTTTTGCGCTACGCGCATTCTGATTTATCTTCATCACAGAATCTCCAACAGCTTCTACGCCATTTAAAGGGGATAACATTAGCTCCAGGCTGTTTTCTGTTGGTTTACCCACTACAGCGCCACCTTCTTGGCTCCAGCTATGGGTTGGCCCGTTAACCGGCGGGTAAGACCCATAAAACGCAGGGCAGTCGGACAAGGATATCTGGAATTTAACCCAAGGAGACACACTCCCTATCTTGGTAAATTCATTTACTGAGTATCCCCCTAACGGAACATTAACATCAGGTGTTTTACAAGTGTTGGAGGATATTTTGATAGAACCACTGTAGGTAGTTCTTACTACTGTCACCGGCTCAGAATTACCTATCTTAACCTGCAGTATAGTGGGTGATATTGAACTGCCCAGAATCTCCCCAGATACCTTTGATACTTGTGCGAATAAGAATAATATATCCGTTGCAATAGAAGGTTTAATTTTGCAATGAGTTTGAGGACCACAGTCAACTTCGGAATAATACACCGACTTGGGGTACTGGCTCATGCTAGTTGTACCATTCTCAGCGATAGTTGCATAAGTTTCATAGGCTATGCCATTCAAATTAGTTGGTCTGTGTGCGGTTGTTTTGTCCCCTTCATACGTTAGAATGTAGGTTAGCCGTTGCTTGCCAATTTGGGATGTGTCAGTACATTCTATTTCTGCTAGCCCACTCCGGTTGGTTTGTTGCGTAAATATTTGCCTACCTAATGGAGCATCCCCTCCTAAATACATATTATTACCAATCAAAGGGGCAACCAATGTTCTTACTCCATTTACAGATTTACACGTTAGAGCGAAAGCGTTCCATGGTAGAAAAGAAAACACAGAAAGAGAAATGAAAATAATAATTTTAAACATGCAAACCTCTGTTGAAATCAACTATATAAATTACCAATCAATACTTGTAGTGTAGCGACCTGATAGATTTCCCGTATCGCCGTATAGGGGTTCACACTCGTGTTATTAGGTTGTACTTCTGCACGATGTATTGGCTTGGCCGTTCACTGCCCCTAAATAATGTATTAATCCCGCGTTATTTTAAGGGCTTCGTCAGTGCGTTCTGCAAGGGTAGTGCTCTCGTTTCTGCTATCGCGGGTATTCTGACAGGTTGACGTAAACCGTTGTATTTGCCTCTGCGCCGCATTTTTTGCCTGCGGCATTACCCTGTAACCTACCCGACATTGCATGTCTGGGTTGTCACCCCATTTAACTCTCAACTCTCCGCGTTCATCCTCCACTCGAGCATAAATCTGTCCACCCTGGCCTACCGAACCGACACTATTACCGTCACGATCTAATACATCTGCTCCAAAGGGTACCGGTTTGTCCTGGTACTGCGCACTGACCAGTATTGGAGTACCTGTTCTGGCAGAATATTTCAACTTCACTACTGCACCAGAATACGGAGCGACTTTTTGTGTGGTGTTGTCCAGTTCAACATCAGCAGCCGAGCCTTTCGGGTCAATACTGACCTCATTCAGTTGATACGGATTCAGATAAGGCACGGCGGCATAACCCCACGGGTCAATATGGATCCCTGGGTAAGACGATACGCTAGCCCCGGTAGCTCCCTTAGCCTCCACCAGGGCAAATGTTTCGGAAGTGTAGGGTGTAAAAGTCACCCCTCCACTGTGTCCGATTATTGAGCCGTTCAGCCCCCCAGAGATGCTGTGGTAGCTTTTTCCGGCGCTGTAGGTGGCACTCATGTTGTTTATCTGATTGCGGTATTGACCGCTCAGAGACCCACTACTGCCATTATCTTGGTTGGCATGCATAGCACTAGCACTATAGCTGAATTGACTTTGACTACCGCCAGTGCCTGAAACAGTGGCCTGCTGACCGTAACGTCCATTGCCATCATGATTCAAGTCAAGACGCATCTGTGGTGTATGAGTCTGGTCGTTGCGTCCAAGTGGGAAACTGAAGCTCAACAGGAAGTTGTTTTGCGGACTTCCATAATTAGAATAACTGCGATTGGCACTCAGACCGTAAGTTAAACGCTTATACTGATTGCTGTAACTAATCTGGAACTGTTTATCACTATCATCCTTGTTCCAATAATTCTGTAACGAACCGCTAACATATAACTGGCCCCACCCCTCAGCTAGCCCCTGACTGGCTGTAATTGTGAAACGGTTTCTTGCGCGCCATATGGTGTTCGGAGCAAATCCCTTTGCTACAACGTCACGAGTATTCATCGCTGTCATGAAGTCCATGTATCCACCGGTCGAAAAGCGGTAGGCCGCCAACGTCAGATTGGTGTTAGTTTCGTTGATCGTTTTGCTATAACTTACTTGGTAGCTTTGTCCACTCAAACTATTATCGGCGTTGTGGCGGCCATCACGGTTGTTACTGTTACCCAAGTGAGTTCTGGCCTGAGTGGCGTCAAAAGCCAGAGCCCCAACGGCCGTGCCTAACGCAACTCCCAATTGGATTGCATAATAATCCTGGCTGGCTTGCATCCCACCATATCCTGTGATGGCGTTAGTGAATCCCCGCTGATAAGTGGCCTGATATAGTGCTGGCTCGTCCAATAGGTCATAGCTGCGCAGTTTCCCCCCCGTAATGGAGTAGCGGGAAGACCCGGGGCGTAACAACATCGCCACCGACGCATAAGGCACGAGGAAAGTGCGCTCCGAACCGTCCGCCTCACGCACGGTAACTTCTAGATTGCCTCCATAACCTGTCGGGTAGAGGTCATTAATAAGAAACTCACCTGGACTGACGGTAGTTTCATAAATCACTTGGCCACTCTGTCGTACTGTTACCTGAGCGGCAGTACGAGCAATACCATAAATGTCTGGTGCATAACCGCGCTGCGATTCAGGCAACATACGTTCGTCGCTGACAAGTTGAAATCCAGAAAAGGGCAAAGTATCGAACACCTGTCCAAGGGTATTGGACTGTCCCATAAGCAAGCGGCCATGAAGATATGGAATATCACGCTGCATATATGTGTTGATAGTGTTGTATTTCTTTGTCCCGTTTCCTATCCAGTTATAGGAACCGTTGTGACGCAGATGCCAAGCGCCAATGTTCAGCCCAGCATTCATGCCAGCGTAAAACGACTTATATGCGTTACCGTGGGACTCACTGCTATAGCCAGTTGCGGTATACCCCAGAACCAATGCGGGAATACCACTATCCCACAACCCCGGATTAACGCTGCCTCGCGCAGTTTTTAATACGTAGAGCTGCGGAATTTGAATGTCCAGACGTTGTTCGCCACTGTCATAATTTACTTGTGCAGCCGGTATTTTTTGAGACAAATCCAGACACATAGGGCCGCTGCCGACATGTTGCAAGAATTTGGCCGGTAACTTCTCGTAGTTGAACGGGATATTTTTGACAATACTGTCACTCAGACAGGGGTAAACTGATTTGTCCGCCGGATTGTCTCCCCGGGCAATAAAACGTACGTCTTCACTACCAATTAAGTAACCGTTGACATACACCGCAGTACGGTAGATACCCGGCAGTGTGGCTGCGCCATTTGCAAAACGTGATAAATCCAAGCTGCCAGTGTCAGCAAGATTCAGAAAAGATGAATCAAACTCAACATTTTCGGCAATGTTTTTCGCAATGCCATGACTCACTTCTCCCCTAGCATTACTGTTTGAAAGAATCCCTGTAACAGTCAATACCGCTATAATCAATTGGGCATGATAAACCTCACTCATAGCTATTTTTCCATATTACGATCTAAAGCCGCAAAACAACCGCAATAGACAAGGTGACAAATTCATCCAAAGAAAAGTTATTTCAATACAGACTCGAAGAGATTAACTGCGCCATAATCATTCACAAATTCACCACTGACTTTATTGCCCCGCTGGCCTGGAAGTTTAAATGTCAGCGAATTACCTGGCGCCACCATATCTCCTTCAATGTGTTTACCATTAACGGCCACTGTCACTAAAGAAACGTGATAAGGAGTCGGGTTTTTAGCTGAGATAGTGTTACCATCCCCAGACCAAATCAGCGCTTGAATGGCATCATTGGCATTGCCCTCCAGTCCAGTTGGCCGAAAAAATAACTTAATTCGTGAACGGAATGCCATTTGCAGTTGGTTGACAGCTTGCTCTGTCCGAGCTTTGGCCGGAATTTCCAACACGTTGAGCCAGAACACGCTTTCCTTGTCCATTGGCAAGTTATTTGGCATGACTGTGATTCGTAGTATTTGCCCCTTACCAGCGTCTACCCGATTGATTGGAGGTGTCAGAATAAAAGGTACCTGAATGGATTCCGGTTTTGCATTGGTGTCTCCATTGTCTATCCAGCTTTGGACTAATACCGGTGTTATTCCCACATTATTTATTTTTACGCTGACCTCTTTATCCTCAGCTGGATAAACAATACGAGTACCATTGATGATGATACTTGCAGCCGAAGCTGCACTGAAAAACGAAATAACACTTAAAATAAATACGTTAAATAGCTTATTCATAATAATTTCCCTGAAAGAAAAGGGGGTGTTTCAAGCTACCCCCGCGTAATAAAAATTATTTATACTGAAGGGAATAAACTACATTACTAACCACTGTCCCGGCAGTAGCTTCACCATTTGCGTAGTATTCTACAGAATAGGGTAGGTTGGCTGAGCCAGAGGAAACATCTACGTAAGTTGAAGCCGCAACCTGATTAGTGTTACCAACCTGAATGACGTTGCGGGAATCGGAGGAGTCATCGCGCAGTTGCAGGCTCACATTTTTTGCAGTACCGGTCATATTATTAAGGCGACCGGTCACTAAATCGACTGATGAGCCTGCTTCAAAAAACGCAGAGGCAGTTTTCAGGGTACCGGCACAGTCACTGAGCCCAAGAACAAATCCGGTTCTACCCGCGGTATTTCCTGCTTCTGTCAGCTGGTTGGTACCCACAACAGGCAGCGTTATTGTTTCACTTTCACTACCGCCATTAACGGAAACGTCACAGGTGGTGGCAGTCAGCTCACCTTCAAAGGTGATAGTACCAGTTGATGCCGCCTGCGCCATGCCGCTAGCACCAAAAATGGCAAGCAGGCAGACAAAACTATTGATTTTATTCACAAGTAAATCCTAATATCCATGATGTTAATAAATAAACTTAATGGTGAAAAACCTTCTTGCAGTATCATTTAAAAATAAACCGCATCACTGCATCACTTTCATTTGTAAGCCTCCATGCCATAACAATTAACTTTCATTATTAAAACAACTTTATTTATATATGCGTTACTACAGAGAATAAGGAGGAGTTAACGAGAAACATAACTCCCGAGATACCTGAAAATTTCCATGGAATTTGCAATTCCAAGTTTTTTCATTGCCGATTTTTTTTGTCCGCTCACTGTTTTGATGCTTTTTTTATTTAAACTTGCTATTTCCGTCAAGGATAGACCTCTGAGATACAGTTTAATAACTGTCTTTTCACAGGGGGACAGCGCCTCAAATAAATCCACAATCTGACTGTGAGAGAGGGATTCAGTCAATCTGTGTTCCCTCTCGGAGAGCATTATCTTCCTCTCATGAATTTCTTGAATGAGAGAGTTAATGGGTTCGCAGTTATTACTCATATCGCTGCATTCCATAATGTAGTATTTCGCACCGTCTTTTCTATATATTCTCTCTTCGTCCTGATTGAATGTAGGTGCAACTATTACCACAGACGTTGTTGTTTTCTGTGAAATGACTTTAGTCACCATTCTCATGTCGGACATTTTCTGATAACCAATGCCGAGGAACAAAATATCCCACTCTTTTTTGCTCGATAAGAGTTGCACAATTCCGTTTCGACCATAATAAACATCTTCCAATATCATCAAGTCTGTACCTGAAATGTCGGGCAAACCCAGACTGATGAGTTTATGATCGGTTAGCATTGCTGCCGTTAACTGGCTTTTTTTTGGTCTTATTAAGGCCATGGAATCCCTCATCAATAAAATTGATAGTGGGAACTAAGCTTGTGCTTACATTATTTGAGCAGCGTAATTCCCTATAGCAAGTTTTCAATATCATACATAGCTGAGTAAGAGGAGAGGATGAACAGAATACTTCAGACATTCCTGCATTATCCTACTGGGCTCGGTTGAGATAAATCTTAATGGCATAGCCAAACGCTTACAACGGCATGAAGGAAGTAGAAACATATACCTAACAGCAAAAAAAATAATAACACAATATTATCAATAACTTAGTGAGTTTACTGAACTGTTACATGCTAGGTGTTACTTCTGTTAGTCCGGGCTAAATGGGGCATTATTGCAAAATACGCCCCTATGCTATAATTGCTATATTGGCTTGTTTTTTTCATCAGGGTTAATGCGAGACT